>OCTA010000038.1_pt1 | contig 131963 bp, 115 predicted proteins | sample 1538991 | NCBI WGS metagenome assembly OCTA01 (sample SAMEA3539302, study PRJEB22396) | soil metagenome | biome: tundra; feature: field; material: soil | place: USA | collected 2010-05 | depth 0.15 m
CGCGGACCTTCTCCTCGCCCACCGCATACGTCTTCTCGATGTCGACCATCTCGATGAGCATCGGCGGCCTCACCCTCTCGTGGCCGCGAGAGCGACCTTTATGCCGACGAGGATCACCCAGAGAACGACAGGAATCGCCAGGGCGGCTCCTTTCGGCAGCGCGGGAATTGTGCGCATTCCGAGAACCGCAAGGGACAGCGCTGCGAGCATGAAAATATCCAATGAAGAGCAGAGCGCAACGAGAGCGTGCCCCGCTCCTTCCGGCAGAAACGCCGCGACGTTCGATTTCATGACTTCGTATATTCGCTGCAAGCTCACCGAGTTGTCGTCACGCGAAAGGAACACCGGGATCGCGATGATCGTGCCGACGACGTTTGGGAGGTTCGAGTGGGTTGTAATGGCGAGCAGCGTCGAATAGCGCGCCTCTCCGCCAAATGCCTTCGTTCCTCCCCAGAGAACGAGCGCGACAAGAAATGGAATGGCTACGATAAACAGGCTTCCACCCGCGAGAGTGAAAATTCGCATCAAGCCGGCGATCTTCGGCGCGGCCTCCGGAGGAATGCTTCGGCCGGAAGTGGCCCGCTGAGCAATCACGTCTTGAGCCGCGCCATCCCAGTCGATCTTTCGAAGAACCAGAAAATTGGAACCCAGCCCAAGCACCGCGAACAGGACGAGAGGCAGCCACCACGTGGGCCGGGAGACGAGACGCCGGAATGTCTCGGAAGGGCGCGAAAACGTTCCGACGACCGCGGACACGGGCGAGATCGGGGCCTCGGCCGCTGAAACGGCCGGGGACGCGCTGCTCACTTGTTCGGCCTTTCCTCGGCCGGGGACGCGGCCGTCGAGACGGCCAGCCCCTCGAGGACCACGTGGTTGACGTCGAGGATGTCTCCCACCGATTTGTGCCATGCCGAGATGTTCTTCAGGTACGTCGCGATCGCCTGCAGCTCGGCCGTGACCGCCGTCGTGAGGTCGTTGGCGACCTGGGCGACCTGGAACGTCGTCGACATGCCGTTCTCGAACTTCTTTTTCTCGGCGTCGAGGTTCCGTTCGGCCAGCTCGCGCGCCTTCGTGGCCGCGGCCACGCTGCGGTACCCGATGTCGATCGCGCGGGCCGCGGCGCGCACCTCGACGTTCAGGTTCGCCTTCGTGATCGCGAAGTTCGTGCGCGCGAGCTCGAGGTCGGCGTTCGCGACGGCGTCGTTTCCGCGCGCGACGTTGTTGCCGATCGGCACGACGAACGTGAGGCCCAGCGTCCAGGCCGGATAGGTGCGGTGCACGAGGTCCTGGAGGCCGTCGCCGTAGTTCAGCTGTGTCAGCGTTCCGTCGGCATTCTGGAGAAGCGCCTGCGCGCCGAGGCCGTTGAAACCGTAGCTGCCCGACAAATCGAGGCGCGGCTTGAGCTGATTCTTCGTGTAGGCGAGCGTGACCTTCTTCGACTCGATCGAGAGGAGCGCCTGCTTCACCTCGGGCCGCGTCTCGAGCGCACGCTTGAAGCCGGCTTCCACGTCCGCCTGAAAGACCTCGCGGAGGGAGTCGCGCGTCGGCCGGTCCATGGGCACGATGGGCCGGGACCAGTCGGGCTGCGACTGCACGTTCAAAAGGCGGCGCAGCCGGTCCTGGGCGTCGCCGATCAGGCCTTCGGCCGTGATGATGTCCTGCTCCCGCTGCGCGATCGTGACCTCGGTTTGCACGATGTCGATCGGGGCGAGGGCGCCGACGTCGATCTTGATTTGCGTGATGCGGTTGAGGTCCTTCGCGCGGTCGAGGGCCTCCTGCTTGGCGATCAGATTCTCGACGGCGTAGACGAGATCCCAGTAGGCGTTCTCGGAAAGATTGATCGCCGACTGAACGGCGCGAACGAAGTCGTAGGCCGAGGAATCACGCGTGAACCTCGCCTGAACCACGAGCCGCTCGTTGACGGTCGAGCCGAAGTTGCGGAGAAGGGGCTGCGTGAAGCTGGCCGAGAGCCCGCTCAAATACACGGGATTAATGGTCGTGAAGCCTGGAATCGCTTCGTCGAGCCGGCGATTCGTCCAGCCGAGGGCGTACGTGGTTCCATAAGGCAGGAGGCCGGCGAATGTGAAGTTGCCGTTCGCCGATTTCGTGTCGCTCGACTGGAGCCGCGAGGCCGTGGCGTTCTGCGTGTCCGACGCCCCGAGGTCGAGCTCGACGTACGGGTCGAAAGCGCCCTTCGCCGACTGGATGCCGAACTTCGATTCCTCGAGGTTGTAGGAAGCGACGTCGAGATCCAGAACGTTCTGAAGCGTGAGCGCGATCGCCTGCTTGAGCGACAGCTCGATCTTCTCGCCGGAAGGCAGGGACACCGGCCGGCGGGCCTTCGCGCTGACGGGGACCGAGAGGGTGTCGTCCGCACGCGCGGCGGGAGCGGCGAGCGCCGCGACGAGGCCAGCCACGAGGGCCGCCACGAGGCGGAGACGCACCCTGGGCGGGCGCGCAGGGTTCGACGAACGGTCACGAGTCACGAAAGCCTCCTGAAGCGAGAAGCAGATGATAGGGGAAGAGCATCGCTCAACAGTACGGGCGCGGGGCGAAAAAGTTTCCCGCAAACGCGTCTTCAATCGTCCCCGAGAGGCGCATGGCAGGCGACGCTTCTCCCGCTTTCCGTCGGGTCGGAAACGAGGGCGGGCATCTCCTGCGCGCAAACCGGCCGGGCAAAGGCGCAGCGTGGATGAAACGGGCAGCCGGGGGGCGGATCGACGGGCGACGGCGGCTCCGTGAGAACGGGGCGGGGTAAAGACCGCGGCCCGGGCGTTTCCCGGGGCCGGGAGGCGAGCAGAAGAGCCGTATACGGGTGGCGGGGCGAGGCAAACAGGACGGGCGTCGGCGCCTCTTCGACGATGCGCCCCATATACATGACCGCCGTGCGATCGGCGATCCACCGGACGACCGAAAGATCGTGACCGATGAACAGGTACGCCGGGCGCGAAGGCGCGCCCCGCTGGAGGTCCCGGAGCAGGTTGAGGATCTGCGACCGCACCGAGACGTCGAGCGCCGAAACGGGTTCGTCGAGGACAACGAGCCGGGGCTCAGTCGCGAGAGCGCGCGCGATTGCGACGCGCTGCCTTTGCCCGCCGGAAAGCTCGCGCGGGAGCCGCGCGAGGGCCGAGGCGGGAAGCTCCACCGAGGCGACGAGGGCGGCCGCGCGTGCCCGCCGCTCGGCCCGAGCCCCGATTCCATGAATCGCGAGCGGTTCGGCGACGATCTCCCCGATGGTCAGCCGCGGATCGAGCGACGTCGCGGGATCCTGGAAGACGACGCCGACGTCCCGACGCCGGCGGTTCAGCTCCCGGGCCGGAAGGCCGAGCCAGTCGGCCCCGTCGAAAACCACTGACCCCCGGTCGGGGGTCGCAAGGCGCAGGACGACGCGCGCCGTGGTCGTCTTGCCGGAGCCCGACTCTCCCACGAGGGCCAGTGTGGAACCTGCGGCGAGATCGAAACCGACGCCGTGGAGGGCGGTCACCGGGCCGGCCCTCGATGCGAACGTCTTGTGGAGGTCACGGACCGAAAGGAGCGGAACGGGCGGACTCGCGCTCATGGGACTCGCACCTGGGGCACCCTGTCGAGGAGGAAGCATGCGGCTTCGGTGCCCGCGCCAGCAGGCACGAGGATCGGCCGCGCCGCCACGCACCGTCCGAAGGCTTCGCCGCAGCGCGGCTCGAACGAGCAGCCCGGCGGCCTCCTGCCGGGCTCGGGGACCGCGCCGCGAAGGGCAGAGAGACGCGCCGAATCCGGCGGCGCGGACCCCGGACGCGCGCCGAGGAGAGCGCGCGTGTAAGGATGCCGGGGGCGCGCGAAAAGCTCGTTGACCGGCGCGCTTTCCACGATCTCGCCCGCATACATGACGAGAACGCGATCCGCGACCTCCGCCACGACGCCGAGGTCGTGGGTGACGAGAAGGACGGCGAGAGAGAGCTCGTCCCGGAGCGCGAGAAGAAGTCCGAGCACCTGCGCCTGCACGGTGACGTCGAGCGCCGCCGTTGGCTCGTCGGCGACGAGAAGGCGCGGGCCGCCGGCGAGGGCGAGGGCGAGGAGCGCGCGCTGGCGCATCCCACCGGAGAGCTGGTGGGGAAACGCGTTCCTCTGTCGTCCAGGGTCGGGAAGCGACACGCGCTTAAGCCACCGCTCGGCCTCGACGGCTGCCGCTTTTCGAGAAAGGCCACGATGCCGTTCGATCACCTCCGCCAGCTCCCGGCCTATCGTCCGCACCGGGTCGAGCGCGGTGGCCGGCTCCTGGAAGACGAGCCCGATCCCCCCTCCGCGCAGACGCTCCTTCTCGCGCGCGGGGAGCGCCCGCACGTCGCGGCCCGCGAAAAAGACGTCTCCGGAGATCAGGCGCACCGGAGGAGGCACGAGATCCACGAGCGCGAGCGACGTCAGCGTCTTACCGCATCCCGACTCGCCGACGAGGGCGACGATCTCGCCGGCACCGATGTCGAAGGAAACTGCATCCACCGCCGGGACCTCCTCTCCGGACGGGCCCGGCACCGCGATCGTGAGGGCATGGACCGAAAGGAGCGGGGCGGCGGCACCGGACACGGCGGATCTCAGGAGAGCCGGCTGCGACTCAAGCGGGCGTAAGCTCCTTGAGCCGCTCGCCGACGTCGCGGAACGAGGCGTTCGAGCCGTAGATCTCCAGGAACGTCCGGTACGCATTCTCGCGATCACCGAGGTCGGCATAGAGGTTCGCGAGGTCGTACTGCAGGCCCAGGCGGTCTTCCTCGCGAATACCGGGATTGTCGAGACCCTTTCTGTACCACTTGATCGCGAGCTGAGGGAGGCCTTTCTCCAAGAAGCACAGTCCGAGCATCGAGCAGCACTCCACTGCGTACTGCGGGCTCTTCGCGGCTCTCTGGAACTCGCTGATGGCTTCGTCCGTGAGGGACATCTCCTTGTAGGCGATGCCGAGGTTGTAATGCGTCTCGTAGTCCTCGGGCGACAGCTGCTGCTCGACGCCCTTCTTAAACTCGCGGAAGATCTCCTCCAACGGGACGTCGCCCCCGCTCACCTCGGGGACGGCGGGCGCGCCGGACTCCTGCTTCATCTCCGTCTGAAGCTCGCCCGCGAAATTGAAGAACTCCTGCTCGTCGGAGAAAAGCGACGACTCGTCCAGAGGCGGTGCCGGCGGCCCCTGCACGGGCGTCGCGGGAGGTGCGCTCTCGGCGCCACGCGCCATCTCGTCGGTAAGAGCCCGGCCCAGCTCCGCGTCGAGAACAGACTCGAAGTCCTCCGAAAGGATGTCCCTGAGAGCCGGCCGCGCATCTTCGACCGCGCCCCCTTCGAGACGCATCCGCCGCCGCGCGAGCTGAGCGTGCCCAGGGAAAAGGCGCTCGAGAGTCTGAAGCCTCTCCGACGCGTCCACCACCATTCCCTGCTCGAGACAGAAATCGATCTCGAGGAGCTCGTCCGCCGGAGGCTCCGCTGGTCTGGACGCCTCGGACGGCTCGGACGGCGGGGCCGGCGCCGCCGGGGCCGGAGGAGCGCCGGGGGACACTTGCTCTTTTGCCGGCCGCGCGCGCGGAAGAGTTTCCCTGAGGATCGCCGGAAGGCCAGGGTGGGACTCGCTCGCCTCCCCCATCTCGGCGCTCGTGCGCTCGACGAGCAGCGCGTCGATCGCCGAGACGCGATCGTCGCGGCCTTCGGTCCGGTAGAGACTCTTGAGCCGTTCGGCCTCGGCGATGGCGACGTTCTTTCGTCCGCCCTCGAGGGCGAGCTCGAAGAGCTTCTCGCGCAGGGGAAGCGCGTCCGGCGCCCGCTTCAGGATTCCCCTGAGATGATCGACGGCTTTGTCGTAGAGGCCGTACTTCCGGAAGACGTCCGCCTCGCTGAGCGCGGATTCGATCGCATCCGGAGCCAGCACCTCCGCCGACGGCGGCTCCGGAACGGGCACAGGCTGCTCGACGGCCGAAAGCGGCTCGCCCGAGAGCTCGATCGACTCGGCCTCCGGGGGGAACGCCGCGGGCTCGACGGGAACCTGGAACTCATCGGCGGGCAGCGCGGTCTCGACCTCGAGATCGGTCTCGCGTGGCGCGGGACGCGGCGCCTCGGACCAACCCGAGACTTCCTCGTCCAGCGAAGGCGTGAACGACGAATCCTCCGCCTCCCGCGCGGGTTCAAGAGGCTCCAAGGGAGGAAGCGTCGCGCGAGGCGGCGCAAGGGGCGCTGAGGCGGAGGGTGGAAACGAGGGCATCAAGGGCTGCGAGAGGCGGCGTACGGCGTTCGGAACCGGCCCCGTCGAGCCGGGTTCGTGGACGAGCTGATCGTCCTCGAGCTCGAGGATGAACTCCCCTTCGGCGGCTCCGGCGACCGGAGGCGCCGGAGCGAAGGAGGGTGGAGGAGGAATCGGCGCGGCCGGCTCGACGGGAACGCGCCGCTGTGCGCTAGCGTCCATGGAGGGGCGCGGGCGCTTCCCGCTCGTCTCGAGCGGCGGAACGACCGGAATCGTCGGCTGAGCGCGCGGGCCGCCCCGGTCCACGTCGAGGCGCGCGACCGAAGGCTCGAGCTGGGCGAGCCGGGTGCGGTACTCGGGCGAGTCCGGCACGAGCTGAAGCAGCGCGCGCAGGCCGGTCGCGGCATCCCCGATGCGGCCCATGGACTTGTGGGCGTCGACGAGGGCCGACCGCCAGCGAATCACCGTCTGTGTGTCGCCGGCCGCCTCCGCGACCTGGATGACGCGCAAGAGCACGTCTTCCCGGCCGGGATTCGCCTCCGCGAGCGGGGCCAGGATCGAAAGCGCCTTTTTCGCCTCGCCCCGGCGCATCGCCTGATCGGCGAGAACCGCCGCGGCCTCGAACGACAACGTCGTCGCGCCGCCGGCCTGTTGGACCTTGAGCGCGAGCGCGAGCACTTCGGCGCCCGAAGAGTCGATCGACTGCGCCTTCGAGAGCCATTCCTGGGCATCGCGCACGTCGTTCTCGGCGAGCGCCGCTTCGGCGGAAAGCAGGAACAGCGGGACAGACCGCGGCGTCGACTCCAGCGCCCGGCGCAAGGCCACGCGCGCCTCGCGCGCACGACCCGACTCCAGGAGAATCGGGACGAACGCGCGCAGGATCTCGGCGTTGTCCGGCGACATCTGCAGCGCCTTCTCGTAAACCTGGATCGACTCGTCGAGGGCGCCGCGCTCGCGCAGGAGGCCCGCGACGACCGCGTACTCCTTGAGGGCGTCGATCTTGCGGCGCGCCTGCGAGTAGAGGTCCGCCAGCTTGACGTGCAGCTGGATGTTCGGCGGGTCCGTCTGCGTCATTTTCTGGTAGATCCCGATGGCGGCCACGGGGTTGTCGTTCTTCGCGTGATAGTCCGCGAGGACCTGGTACTGGCTCTTCGCCTCCGTCGTGAGGCCTTGCTTCGCGTACAGCTCGGCGAGCCGCTCGTAGACGTCGAGGCGGGACGGATCCAGCCGGTTGATCTTCTTGTAGATCGCGATGCCGCGCAGGAAGAAGCCGTCGCGGGCGAAGTGCTCGGCGATCTTCGTGAAATACGGGATCGCCTCCTCGTTCCGGTTCAGGCGCGTGAGGAGGTCACCCACCTTGTTCAGGATATTGACGTCGCCGGGAATCTCCTCGAGGACCTTCTGGTAGTCCTTCAGCGCGGAGTCGACCTTCCCCTTCGCCAGGGATTTCTCGGCCGAAGCCACGAGCGCGTCGCGCTTGCTTGCCATGATCGAGGTTACGCCGCTCTCGACGCGCCGCGGCGGACGAGGACGCGGTCGAACGTCAACCGGTGCTCCGGCGAGGGACCATGACGGCGGAGCGCGGAAATGTGCTCGGGCGTCGCGTATCCCCGATGTGAACCGAAACCGTAGAACGGAAAACGCTTCCCGAGCTCGTCCATGCGGGCGTCGCGCTCCACCTTCGCGACGATCGAGGCTGCGGCGATCGCCGCCACGCGTCCGTCGCCGCGAATGTAGGCCCGCTGCGCGGCCTCGAGTCCCGGCACGCGTACCGCGTCGACGAGGACGAGCGAAGGGGCGAGCCCGGCGCCGCGCAGGAGCTCGAGGGCGCGGCGCATCGCGAGAAGCGTGGCCGCCACGATGCCGATCGCGTCGATCTCGGCCGCCGTCGCAGCACCGACCGCCGCACCCACCGCGGCCGCGCGGATTCGGGACGCGAGGGCTTCACGGACCTCCGGGAGAAGCACCTTGGAATCGTCGAGGCCGGGCAGCGTCACGCGGCGGTCGAATACGACGGCGCCCGCGTACACAGGCCCGGCGAGACAGCCGCGCCCGACCTCGTCCACGCCCGCGATGAGGGCATGGCCCTGAGCGCGCGCTTCCTCCTCGATGGCGAAGAGGCCTTTCACCCGCTCCCGCTCCCTCGCGAGGTCGCATGCGTTCCGACTCCCGCCAGATCCCATCGTGCCTCGCTTCCTTCGGCCGGAGCTTCGCACCGGCACGGCGATTCCGGGGTCAGTTGTCGCGCTTCTCCGCGATGCGGGCGGCCTTGCCGCGGCGATCCCGAAGGTAGTACAGCTTCGCACGCCGCACCTGGCCGTGGCGCTCGACCTCGATCTTCTCGAGCACGGGCGAGTGCACCGGGAAGGTGCGCTCCACGCCGACACCCTGCGAGATCTTGCGCACCGTGAACGTCTCGCGCGCACCGCCGCCCTTGCGGGCGATCACGAGGCCCTGGAACACCTGGATGCGTTCCTTCTCGCCTTCCTTGACTTTCACGTGGACCTTGACCGTGTCGCCGGGAGAGAACGGGGGAACCTCCGGGCGAAGGGCGGCCTTTTCGGCCATCAGCAGCTTGTCCGTCATCTCGGAACCTCCAAAATCGTGGTGACGGGACGAAACAGGCGGGGACACTTCGACCGGCACCCCAAGAAAACCGTTCACCCGTGAGACGCGATTCTAAGGCGAACGCCGCTCTCTCGCAAGTCTTTCCAGGAGCGCCCTTTCCTCGTCATCGAGCGGGGCCGCGCCGAGGAGGTCCGGGCGCCTTTCGAGCGTGGCGCGAAGCTGCTCCTCGCGCCGCCACCGCCGGATTTCCTCGTGGTGGCCGCAGAAGAGCACCTCCGGCACGTCGAGCCCGCGGAACGAGCGCGGGCGGCTGTAGTGCGGGTGGTCGAGTAGCCCGTCCTCGAAGCTATCCGCCGACACGCTCACGGCGTCCTGGACCACGCCCGGGAGATAGCGAGACACGGCCTCGAGGATCGCGAGCGCCGCGGCTTCGCCTCCGGAAAGAACGAAGTCCCCGAGAGAGATCTCCTCGTCGAAAAGGCCCGCGGCGCGCGTCCGCTCGTCGATCCCCTCGTAGCGGCCGCAGACGAGCGCGACGCGTGGCCGCGCGGCGAGCTCCCGGGCGCACCGCGTGTCGAAGCGACGGCCCTGGGGCGACAGGAAGACGACGTGCGGCGGCGCGCCCACCTCGCTCCGGAGGGCTTCCACCGCCGCGAAGACGGGGGGCGCCGTGAGGACCATTCCCGGACCGCCCCCATAGGGCTCGTCGTCCACCTTGCGATGCGGGTCGTCCGAGAAATCGCGAAGGTCGACGAGATGGACGTCCAGGATTCCCCTTTCCACCGCGCGCCCCACGAGAGACTCTCCGAGCGGTGAGGCGAAGTAGCCGGGGAAGAGAGTGACGATGTCGAACCGCACGCGCCGAGCCTAGTCCAGCAGGCCCGGCGGCGGGTCGAGGACGATGCGCCGTCCGGCGACGTCGACCGAGACCACGATCGGTCGGGCGAACGGTACGTCGCGCGCACCGCGCGCCGTTTCGAGGACGAGGAGCGGGCGCCCGCCGACGTCCGCGAGCTCCTTCACGACGCCGAGCGGCCGGCCCGCGCGGTCCAGCGCCTGGCACCCCTCGACTTCCCAATGGAAGACGAAGCCGTCGGGCCTGGAGACAACCTCGTCCTTCGCGACGGACAGATCGAAGCTCCGAAGCGACTCGGCGGCCTCGGGACTCGCGATCCCCTCGAATCGGATGAGGGCCCGGCCGCCGTGCGGGCGGACGGTCGCGATCCGGGAGTCGCGCGCGGCTCCGTCGGGGCCCTCGAGCCGGACGGCGAGCCCCTCACGGAAGCGTTCGGGGAAGTCCGTGAGGATCTCGACGGAAACTTCTCCCGCGAGGCCATGCGGCCGCACGACGCGGCCGATGACGATGCGGTCGCCGGGCGCGGGCGCCATCGAAGTCGTCCCGCCGCCGTTGAAGGCGCTCAGGCCTTCTGGGCGATCAGGCGTCTGACCGTCTCGGAGGCGCTCGCGCCTTTCGCGATCCAGGCCTTCGCCTTGTCGCGGTCGAAGTCGAGACGCGGCGGGTTCTTCGTCGGGTCGTAGTGGCCGAGCTCCTCGACGATCTTCGCGGTGGGCGTGCGGCGCCCGTCCGAGACGACGATGCGGTAGGCCGGGGCGTTCGTGCCGCCGACGCGGCGCAGGCGGATCTTGAGCATGACGTTTCCTTCCGTTCTTCGAGAGACGAAGGTCAGCCGCGCATCCGCGCGGCGCCCTTCATCATTTTCTTCATCGACAGATATTGCTTGAGGAGCTGGTTCACCTCGGGCACCGACGTGCCGGAGCCCTTCGCGATGCGCTTTTTCCGGCTGCCGTCGAGGAGCTTCGGGTCCTCGCGCTCGGCGGGGGTCATCGAGTCGATCATGGCCTCGAGGCTCTTCGTCGCGTTCTCCGGGATCTCGAGGTTCGCGAGCCCCTTGAGGGGTCCGACCTTCGGCAGGTGTCCGAGAAGGCCGCCCAGAGGACCCATCTTTTTGAGCTGCGCCATCTGCTCGCGGAGGTCGCTCAGCGTGAACGTGTTCTTGCGCAGCTTCTCGGCGGCGCGGAGGGCGGCGGCCTCGTCGGTCTCGGCCGAGACTTTCTCGATGAGCGTGAGGACGTCGCCGAGGCCCAGAAGGCGGGAAGCCGCGCGATCGGGATGGAAGAGCTCCAGATCGCTCACCTTCTCACCCGTGCCCACGAACTTCAGCGGCTTGCCCAAGACCGTCGCGATCGAAAGCGCGGCGCCTCCCCGGGCGTCGCCGTCCGTCTTCGTGAGGATCACGCCGGTGAGCGGCAGCACCGCGGCAAAGGCCTCCGCCGAGCGCACGGCGTCCTGGCCCGTCATCGCGTCGGCCACGAAGAGGATCTCGTCGGGCTCGCAGGCGTCGCGGATACGCGCTACCTCGTCCATTAGGACCTCGTCGATGTGCAGGCGCCCCGCCGTGTCCACGATCGCGACGTCGTATCCGAGGAGCTTCGCGTCCTTCACCGCGGACTTCGCGCGGACGACGGCGTCCGGCTCGCCCTTCGGGTCGAACGCCATGAGGGCGTTCTCCTTCGCGAGCGTCTGGAGCTGCTCGGTCGCCGCCGGGCGCTGCACGTCGGCGGGGACGAGCAGCACCTGCTTGCGAAACGAGGTCTTCAGGTGGAGGGCCAGCTTCGCGGCCGTCGTCGTCTTGCCCGAGCCCTGCAGACCCACGAGAAGGATCACTGAAGGACGTTTTTTCAGCGCGAGCGGCGCCTGCTCGCCCCCGAGGACGCGCGTGAGCTCGTCCCGGACTACCTTGATGACCTGCTGCGTCGGCGAAAACGAGGTCAGAACCTCCTGGCCGACGGCCCTCTCCCTCACGCGGGCCGTGAACTCCTTGACGACCTGCAGGTTGACGTCGGCTTCGAGGAGCGCCGTCCGGATCTCCTTGAGCGCCTCATCCACGTGGAACTCGGTGAGGTGGCCCTCGCCGCGAAGCTCCTTGAAGACGCGCTGGAGTCGATTTGAGAGGGATTCGAACATCGCCGGGGTTGTGGAGTCTATCAGGCCCGCCCGGAGCTGCCGTGCAGGGCCAACTCATTCATGGGCTTGACAGAAGGCCAGATTCCCGTATCCTCTCCGTGAAGCTCGAGGCGGAACGATCCGTCTATGCGGTGATTGTGTTCCCAAAAGACGTTCCTCGAGTCCCGAATTTTTCCCTCTCAGACAGGCCGCCAACGACCTGATCGATCACACAGCAAGGAGTACCCCGAAATGAAGAAGCTCACATCCGCCCTCGCCCTCGTCGCCGTCGCAGCGTCGCTCGTGGCCTGCAACAAGCCCGAGGAGAAGAAGCCCGAAGTCAAGGTGGAGGCGCCGAAGGTCGTCGAAGAGACGTCCAAGACGACGACCACCAGCACGACGAGCACCGCCCCCTACGCCGCCACGGCGACCATGGCCTCCACGACGACCACGGCGTCCACGACCACGACGACTACGAAGTAAGCGACGAGTTCCAGGAACAACGAGACGCCCCGGCGAGGCCGGGGCGTTTTCGTTTTCGGGCACCCCCCTTTGCAGAAATCAAGGACCGGAGGCACCGATGAAGCCCTCGCCCCTTTACCTCCTGACCGGCCAGCTCGCCTTTCCCTGAGAAGGCGTCCGGCTGCGAGCCCTCCTCGTCGACCTCGGCAACGTCCTCGTCCGGTTCGATCACGACGTGACGCTCCAGAGGATCCACACGGCCACGGGTGTGCCTGCCGGGACCCTCCGCCCGCACCTCTTCGGCCCGCTCGAGGACGAATTCGATCTCGGACGGGTGACCGCGACGGCCTTCTTTCGGGCCGCCGAGCGTGCCGCCGGAATTCCCCGGCTCGACGACGACGTCTGGATCCCGGCCTGGCGCGACATCTTCACGCCGGTCCCTGCCGCCCTCTCCGCTCTGGGTCGCCTCGAGCCCGACGTCGTGCCCGTGCTCGTCTCGAACACGAACGCCCTCCACTGGGAAGGCGTGCTCCGCGTCGCGCCGGAGCTGCCGCGTCTCGTCCCTCTCACGGCGCTCTCTTTCGAGGTCGGCGCCGCCAAGCCCGATCCCGCGCACTTCCACGCCGCTCTCGCGCGCGCCGGAGCGCGATCCGAGGACGCTCTTTACGCCGACGACCGGCCGGAGCTCGTCGAGGCCGCTCGGGGGCTCGGCATCGACGGCTTCGTTGTGACGGACCCCGACCTCCTCGCGAGCGAGCTCTTGGACCGCGGTTTCCTTACGCGGTCATCCGCTCCGTTTCAAGCCCCGCCCGCGCGTTTCGGAGGCGCGGCGTCACTCCTGTTCGTCCGGGGCCTCGTGGAGTTCCGCGCGCGACGCTTCTTCGAGGCTCATGAAGAGTGGGAGCTTCTCTGGAAAGACTCCGAAGGCGACGACAAGCTCTTCCTGCAGGGGCTCATCCAGCTCGCGGCGGCGTGCGTCCACATCGGGAGAGGCAATGCCGCACCGGGAAGGCGCCTGCTGGCCCTCGCGAAAGAAAAGCTCGATCAGTTTGGGGACGACGAGGGAGGGATAAATCTAAGATTTCTTGGAAAGGAAATAGGGGCCGCCCTCGCGGAGGCTCCGGATGTCCTGCTGGGTGTCGATTTGCGCAGCCGGTTTCCAATGTGACGACGCGCGCGGCAGCCCCTGTTCCCTTCGAAAAGATTCTATTTTCTTATTCCTTCTAAGAAAATTCTCTCTCCTTCTCCGGCACCCTCGGCAGGATGCCCGCCGCGCGCGAGGCGACCTCCGCGAGGAGCGTCGCGTCCGGCATGCGGCTCGTCGCGCCGTGGATTCCCCGCTGCCCGACGCCGAGGCGCGCGAGCGCTTCGGCCACGCGTGAGGACGTGCCGCGAGGCCGCGACCAGCCATCGGCCGCCTCTTCGAGCACCGCTTGGTAGGCTTCCGCGATGCGCTCGGGCCGCCGAGGCACCGCCCAGGCGGACGCCGCGCGGCCCCGCTCGCGGGTAAGGTCCTCATCGAATGCGAGGCGCTCCATGGTCCGCGCGAGATAGGCGACTTCGTCTCCCCCGATCGGGATCTTGTCGGCGAACGCATCGGGCAGCTCGCGAAACCAGCCGGTGTCGGAGACGATGAGCGGCAGTCCGAAGCCCGCGAGCCGGCACACGGCGTGGGACGTCTCCCCCATCGTGGGATGGCGGAGGTTCACGGCGAACGTCGCAGCCGAGGCCGCGCGCCAGAGGTCCTCCTCGGAGAGATAGCCGCCGAACTTCACGTCCGCGTCCAGGCCGTTCTCTCGTACGGTGGAACGGAGGACGTCGTCGTCCGCCACCGCTCCGCCGATGAAAAAAAATGGCCGGCGCTCGTGAGGCAGCGAAGCGAGCGCTTCGAGGATCTTCACGATGCGTTTTGCGGGCGAGACGATCCCGAGCGTGATGCCCGCCGGCCGGTCCCGGGGGAAGCCGAGCGCCTCGCGCGCCTCGGCCAGTGGCGTCCGCGGGGCGGGCGCGACGTGCTGCGGGATCGTGAGGGCGCGGGTGCCCGGGCACTCGCCGAGAATCGCACCGGTCACGAGCGCCGAGTGCGCGACGACCGCCTCGGCGGCGCGGATCACCCCGGCGGACATCGGATAGAGCCACGGGTCGAGGTCCCAGACGGGCACGTAAGAACCGTCCTGCCCCGTCGAGGCAAACGCCCTTCCCCGCGCGCCGTGCGCCCGTTCCAGCTCGAGCGCGTAGTCCTCGGGGCGAGAGCGCGTGAGGTAAGCCGCCGCAAAGAGATGGTGGAGGACGAACTCGTGGAGAACCACCACGGCGGGAGTCCGGCGTTTCGGATCGAAGAGCATCTCGACGGAAGGAGCGTGCAGCGGGTCGTTGCCGATCTGGACGAGCAGCACGTCGTGCGCGGCGCTCAGAGCTTCTCGGGCTGAAGGGGGTTCGTAGGGACGAAGAGAAAGAGAAGAATTCTTAGAAAGTGAAGAGAGGATTTCGGCGTCATAGTCCGCGATGCCGGAGCGCGTTGGGGGCAGAGGGCCGATGAAGCCGACGGAGAGCCGTCTTTTCACGCGTGAGCTCGTCACCTGATCCCGCCCGCCTCGAGCAATGCCGTCACGGCCTTTTCCCAGCGAATCTCTCTGACCCTTTCGAAACCTCTTCCTCCGAATTCCCGGGCCTTCTCCGGCTGCGCGAGCAGATCCGCCACGGCGGCTCCGAGCGCCGTCCCGTCCGGCGCGACGACGCGCCCGTTCTCTCCGTCGACCACGAACTCGAGCGGGCCGCCCGAGTCGGAGCAGGTCACCACGGGCTTTTTCGACAGGAACGCCTCGAGGGCGATGTACCCGTAGTCCTCGTCCGCCGGGGGGAAGATCACGGCGCCGGCCGTGGCATAGAGCGACAGCAGCTCCTCGTCCGCGACGCGGCCGGCGAATCGCACTGCACCGCCGCTCTTGGCGGCGAGGCCCTCGAGGCGGGCTCGGTCCGGGCCCTCTCCCGCGACGACGAGAGGAAACTTCCCGGCCGCCGCCGCCGCGATCGCGAGGTCCACGCGTTTCCAGGGGTCGAGGCGGCCGGCCACGAGCGCGAAACCTCGCGAAACCTCGCACCGGTATCGGCCCGCGAGTGGCGGCGGATGGTAGAGGGCCTCGGCCTCGATCCCGTTGAACCGCGCGAGCCGGTCGGCGGTGTTCCTCGCGTTCGTGAAGATCTTCCGCGCCTCCCCGAGTCCCGTGCGGTCCGCCTCGGCGATCAGCTCGCGCCAGCGCGTGTCCTCGGGCGAGGCGGTGAAGTCGCTCTGGGAGGTGCCGAAGCGGTCGTACGCCTGGCGAAACTGGTGGATCAGCCAGACGACCTTGTTCTCGTGCCTCACGAGATAGGACGGGAACTTCATCGGGATCACGAGATCGACGCGCTTTCCGTCCGCCTCCGACACGTCGAGAAGCCGCCACGCGAGCGCGGAGGTCAGGATTTCCGCGCGCGGATACCACTTGAACGGAAGGCGCACGAGCTCGGCCTCGTGCCCGAAGGCGACGATCTCGCGCACGAGCCCTTCGGCGTGGCGCTCCGCGCCGCCGGACGTGAACGGCACCTGTGCGGTGCAGACGAGGACGCGCGCCATCCTTCCTCTACTTCACGCCCGTGACGGCGTAGTCCTGCGGGGCGAAAAGAAGCCGCGCGAGCGGCGCGAAGCGCGGGTCGTCGGCGAGACCCCGAGGCAGGCCTTCCGACTCCGGCACCGGAGAGCGAAAGTCCACGGCCACGTCCCGAAACCCGGACGCGCTGAGGAGCTGCGCGAGCGACGGCGCGGGCACCGGCCGCACGTGCGTGAGGTCCATCCAGAACCATCGCATGGCATAGACGGACTCGGGGTTGATCGTCTCGAAGAGCACGCGGCCCGAAGGCGCGAGCTTGCGGATCGCGAGCTCGACGAGGTCGAAGAGGGAGGCGGGCGGAAGATGCTCGACGACCTGGAAGGCCGTCACGCCCCCGAGCGAGCCATCCGAACGGCCGGCAAGCCATGTAAAGAGATCGGCCCGATCCACCGCGAGCCTTTTCTCCTTCGCGCGCGCGGCCATGACGGGGTTCGCGTCGCAGCCGATCGCGGCGACATCTTCGGCGGCCAGCGCCTCGAGGAACTCGCCACGCCCGCATCCGAGGTCGGCGACGGGCCCGGGCGCGCCGCGGAAACGGGCCGCATCGCTCGCCTGCCGGCCGCGAATGTCCTCTTCGGTCCCCCGGAAGTGCTCTTCGAAGTCGACGTAGAGACCCGCGCGCAGAGGGTCGTCGGCCCGCACGGCGGCCGACCGAATCCCGTCTGCTGCGTCCCCCGAAGCGCGGGGGGGCGCGCCCGAGAGGTCCCGCAGGCTGCTTCGAAGGGAAGACCACTCGAGCCTGAGGGCACGCAGGCCCTCCGCCGCGCTCTCGATCTTCTCCGCCAGCAGCCGCTTCCCGGCTTCCTCCCGTTCCTGCCGCCGCGCGAGCGCCTCGACGCGCTCGTCGCGATCCTTCTCGATCGCGTCCAGCCGGCGCTGGCTCGTGAGGAGATCCTGGCCCGCGCTCTCGCGGGCCTCGCTCTCGCGGGCGAGACGCGCCGAGAGCCCGGAAAGGTCCGCGGCGGCTCCGTCGAGGCGCGACGTCGCCTCCCGGGCGACGTCCTCGGCGCGCTGCGCACCCACCCGCGAGGCCGCCGCGAGATCGCGCAATCCGGCCTCCGTCTCGAGAAGAGCCCCGCGCAGCGCTTCGAGGAGCGCGGAGTTGAACGTCGTCTGGTCCCGCGTGACGATCCTGAGGACGCGCAGCAGCGCGGCCTTAAGCGGCCGCAGGGGGGCGCCGGCCGGCAGAACGGGCGCGACGAAGCGCCCCGCGTTTTCCAGCATGGTCCGCGGCCCCGCATACGAGGGGACGCCGGGCGAACGGCCGGAATGGGCTGCGGGGGCGTTCGTAGGCGCAAGCCCCGAGCCGGAAAAAGCCGCGAGCGACCCAATTTGCTCCGCAAGCTCGGCGGCCAGAGCCGCGACGTCGCGTTTCGCCGCGTCCTCGGGCTTTCCGCTCATGCCTCGCTTATATTAAGCGCGAATGAGCAGAAGGAGTCTCATGCAGAAGCTCTGGAGCACGTCGGCCCGTTACGACTACCTGATTCCGTGGCTTTTGCTCGTTCTCGTCGTGGGTGCCACGGCCGGCGTCCTTCAGGTCCTCGTCGTCAAGCTGCTGCGCTGACGCGCGCTTCGCGGGCGAGCGAACGCAGGATGCGGACGAGCATCAGGCCCGCGGCGAGCGCCATCGGACCGATGAAGACGCCCAGGAGCCCGAACGCCGGAATCCCTCCGAAGACGCCGAGGAACACCATCAGCGACGAGAGCTCCGTGTCCTTGCGGCCGATGAGGAGAGGCTTGAGGACGTTTTCGGCGAGGAGAAACGTCACGAGCACGTTCCAGAGCAGGAAAAGGATCGCCATTCCCGTTCGACCCTGAACGAACAGCGCGACGAGTCCGGGCAGCCAGACGATGGCCGTGCCTCCGACGGGTAGGAGGGAGAGGATCCCCATCGCGACCCCCGCGAGGGTCGCGGAGGGAAGGCCGGCGATCGCCCACGAGATCCCGCCGGACGCGCCCTGCACGGTGGCACATACGAGCGAGCCCTTGAAGATCGCCTCGAGCATCTCGCCGAGGGATTGGAGGATCCGGTGGCGCTCGACATCCTCGATCGGGAAAAGGTCGCTGACCGCCTCCGCCAGGTCCTTGCCGTCGATCAGCAGGAAAAAAAGGAGGATCAGCGTCAGAACGAACGTGACCACCGCGTCGAGAAAGGACAGCGCGACGTCCCCGCTCCTGGCGGCGATAAACGTCGAAGCCTTCGCCGCGAACTCGGCTCCTCTCGCCTGCATTTCGTCGGACGAGAGACCCGTGCGCGTCTCGATCCACGTGAGCGCCGGCCCGACGCCCGGCAGGGACAGGAGGTCGCCGATCGACCGCAGCTCGCGGGTGCTCAGCCTCTCCCCCATCGCCATCACCGCCGTGGAGGCCTGATTCACGATCGCCTTGCCGAGGAGAACGGCCGGAAGCAGGACGACGAGCCCCGTTGAGGTCGAGAAGACGGCCGCCGCGAACGCGGTGCGCCGGGGAAGGCGCGCTCTCAGGCGAACCCAGAGAGGCCAGAGCGCGACCGCGAGGATGACGCTCCAGGCGATCGAGGTCAGGAAAGGCCGCAGGACGACGAAGCAGAGAATCCCCGTCCCGGCGACGAGAAGGAGAAAAAAGACGAGCGGGTATGCATGACCCCGAGCGCGCGCCGTCATCGGATGAAAGGGATGATACGAAATGGCTTGATAGACTGGAGAGTCATGCGGCCCGCCTCTTCGCGCGCTCCGCGCCAGCCGCCGCCCCCTCTTCCCGACGATCCCGCTGGCCTCTCGCGGGCCGCGGTCGATTCGGCGCGCGCCCACGGCTTCGCGGCCGCCGGCGTGCTCGCGGCCTCGCGGCCGCTCTCGTTCGAGCGATACCGCGCGTGGCTCGAGAAGGGGCTTCACGGGGAGATGGCGTACCTCGAGCGCGACGCCGCCGCCCGCGAGCGCTTCGACGCGATCCTGCCGTACACGCGATCGGTCCTCGCGGTGGCGCGCGCGGTGACCGGCCACGGGCCCGGCAACGTGGCGCAGTTCGCGCGAGGCGAGGACTACCACCGCGTCGTGCGCCGGTACCTCCAGGCCGTCATCGAGGATCTGCGCCCGCTCGCGCCCCGGGGCACGCATTTCCGCGTCTGCGTCGACACGGCGCCTCTTCTCGAACGCGAGATCGCGGCGCGCGCCGGCCTCGGTTTCCTCGGCAAGAACGGGCTCCTGATCGTGCCGGGTCTCGGCTCGCACGTGGTCCTCGGCGAGATCCTGACCGACGCCGCGCTCGCCCCGACCGCCGCGTCCGCCGACCCGGGCGCGGACCGCTGCGGGACGTGCACGGCCTGCCTCGACGCATGCCCCACGGCCGCCTTCCTCGCACCGCGCGTCCTCGACGCCCGGAAGTGCATCTCGTATCTCACGATCGAGAAACGGACGCCCTTCACGCCGGCGGAGGAGGCCGCGCTCGGTGGCCGCCTCTTCGGGTGCGACGAGTGTCAGGACGTCTGCCCGTTCAACGCGGCCCGGAGCGCCGAGCCCGTAGGACGCGCCGCGTCCCTCGACCCGGAAGAGATCCTCGACCTCGGTGCGGACGCCTTTCGCGCACGCTTTTTCGGCTCGTCGATCTGGCGGGCCACGCATGAAGGCCTCGCACGGAACGCGGCCGCCGCTCTCCGCCGCGAGGCATCTCGATGAACGGCCCGATCCTCGTCGCCCTTTACGTGCTTTGCGCGGGCGCGTCCGCGTTCTTCGCCTCCGCCGAGACGGCGATCACGTCCCTGACTGACGCGGCGGTCTTCCGCATGAAGACCGCGGGCGAAAAGAGCGCCGAGCGGCTCGAGCGGATGCGAAACGATCTCCCGCGCACTCTCGGGACCCTCCTCGTCGGCAACACGCTCGCGAACGCCGCAGCGGGCTCGCTCGGCGCCGGCCTCGCGATCTCCGCGTTCGGGGAGAAATGGGGCGTTCTCATCGCGACGGTCCTGACGACCGTTCTGCTCCTCGTCGTCTCGGAGGTCACTCCGAAGACGCTCGCCGCGCGGAGGCCCGACCGCGTCGCGCTCCTCTTCGTCGGCCCGATCGAGTTTTTCATGCGGCTGCTCGCGCCCGTGACGCACCTTCTCTCGGCCGTCGCGCGGTGGATCCTCGGCCCGTTCGGCGCCGACGAGCCGGCGGACGTCACCGACGAGGACGTGAAGAGCGTCATCAACCTTTCCCGGGAGCAGGGCGGCATCAAGCGCGAGGAGAGCGAGCTTCTGCACGCGGTCCTCGCGTTCGGGCAGACGCCGGTGCGGGAGGCCATGGTGCCCCGCGCGCGCATCGTCCTCCTGCCGGTGGCCGCGACCTTCGAGCAGGTCGAGGCCGTATGCCGCGAACATCGCTATAGCCGCTATCCGGTCTTTCGGCAGAACACCGACGACATCGTCGGGATCCTCCACGTGAAGGATCTCTTCGACGTCTCGGACTCGGAAGAACACGCTTTCGAGATGAGCCGCTATCTGCGTCCCGCGATCTTCGTGCCCGAGCTCAAGCGCTCCGAAGACCTTTTCCGCGAGATGCGGCGCCGCCGGTTCCACATGGCGATCGTCGTGGACGAGAGTGGCGCCGTGGCCGGCCTCGTCACGCTGGAGGACCTCATCGAGCAGATCGTGGGCGACATCTTCGACGAGCACGACGAGCCCGCGGGCCGTCCCGAACGCGACGGCACGTCGCTCCTCGTGGAAGGGGCGTATCCTCTGACGTCGCTCGAGCGGGACCTTGGGGCCTCGTTCGACGACCCGGACGACGAGACCGTCGCCGGCTTCCTGCTCCGGAAGTTCGGGCGCATTCCGCGAGCCGGAGCCCGCACCCGGGAGGGCGATCTCGAGTTTCTCGTCGAGCGCGCCTCGCCCCGCGCCATCGAGCGCATCCGCATCCTCCGCGTTCCGGCAGCTCACCCGGCCGTGCCGGCCGATGCACGAAAGGGCTGAACGACGTGACGGCACCTCCCCGCGTGGTGACACTTCTCCCCGGCGACGGCATTGGACCCGAGATCACGACCGCCGTGACGACCATTCTCGAGGCCGCCGGAGCCGGCCTCGCCTGGGAGCGTCACGACGCCGGAGAGGAAAGCATCAAGGTCTCCGGAATGCCGCTCCCTCCCGCAACGCTCGCCTCCATCCGGCGGACGAAGGTCTGTCTCAAGGGCCCGATCACGACGCCCATCGGCACGGGCTTCAAGAGCGTGAACGTGACTCTTCGCCAGACACTCGATCTCTACGCGAACCTGAGGCCCGTGAAGAACGTTCCCGGCGTCGCATCCCGCTATGGCGACCTCAACCTCGTCGTCGTGCGCGAGAACACCGAGAGCCTCTACTCCGGAATCGAGCACGTCGTCGTGCCGGGCGTCGTCGAGTCCATCAAGGTCATCACCGAAAAAGCCTCCACACGCATCGCGCGCTTCGCCTTCGAGTACGCCCGCGCGCACGGCCGCCGCAAGATCACGATCGTGCACAAGGCGAACATCATGAAGCTCTCGGACGGTCTTTTTCTCGAGAGCTGCCGAAACGTCGCGGCAGACTATCCCGACATCGAGGTGAACGACGTCATCGTCGACGCGGCGTGCATGAAGCTCGTCATGAACCCGAAGCAGTTCGACATGCTTCTCCTCGACAACCTCTACGGGGACATCATCAGCGACCTCGCCTCCGGCCTCGTGGGCGGGCTCGGCGTTACGCCCGGAGCGAACCTCGGCGAGACGTGCGCCGTCTTCGAGTCGGTGCACGGTTCGGCCCCCGACATCGCCGGCAAGGGCGTCGCGAACCCGACCGCGCTTCTTCTCTCGGCCGTGATGATGCTCCGCCACGTCGGCGACGAGGCGTGCGCCCTGCGCGTCGAAAGGGCCCTCTTCGCGGCTCTCGAGCAGGGCGCCGCCCGGACCCGCGACATTGGCGGGACCGCGACCACGCTGCAGTTCGCCCGAGCAGTCGCCGCGAAGCTCTGAACGGAGACGCGTTGCCCAAGATCGTCTTCCTGAACGAGGGTAAGCGGGCGCATGTCGCCGCCGGACGGACGGTGCTCGACGTCGCGCTGGAGCTCGGGGTTGCAATCGGCCACGTCTGCGGCGGCGGCGGCACGTGCTCCACCTGCCGCGTCGCGTGCGTCCTCAACCCCGAGAACCTATCGCCCATCCAGCCGAACGAGATCGCTTACGAACTCGGAGAGAACGTGCGCCTCGGCTGTCAGGCGCGCATCGAAGGCGACGTGGGCGTGCGCGTGGTGCCGATCCCGAGGGCGATCCTTGTCTAGGCCGTCCATCCGACGGGCGCTGCGCCGCGCGGGAGTCGAGACGCCGCCGCGCGCGCCGCGCTCCGCCGGCCCGCGGAACCTGGGCCGGATTCCCCCGCCGAGGATCTTCTTGCCGGGCGAGCCGGAGGATGCGGGCGCCGTCGACTTTTCCGCCGTCTTCGGGCGCGTCGCCCCCGTCGAGATGGAGATCGGCGTCGGCAAGGGCTCGTTCCTCCTCGCGGCCGCGGTCGCCCAGGGCCACCGGAACTGGTTCGGCCTCGAGATCGAGCCCGAGTACGCCGAGATCGTGCGGCTCAGGGCCGCGCGCGCGGGCCTCTCGAACCTCCGGGTCGAACGCCTCGACGGCAAGGAGTTCGTCATGCGCCGCCTCTCCCCCGGTTGCCTCGCCGGGCTTCATGTCTACTTCCCGGACCCGTGGCCGAAGAAACGGCACCACAAGCGCCGTCTCGTGGATACCGCCTGGGCGGAGGCCGCCGCGCGCGCCCTCGCGCCCGGGTGCGTTCTCCGCGTCGCCTCGGACCACGAGGAGTACTTCGCGCTGATCGACGAGGTGCTCTCGTCAGAGCCGCTCCTCGAGAAGCTCAGGCCCGAAGAGGCCGGCGACTGGTCGACGGGATCGAGCTACGAGCTGAAGTTCAAAAAAACGGGCCGGCCGATCTACAAGGCGGTCTTTCGAAGGCGCGCTTCGGGTTCGGGGAGCTGACGCTCCGCCGGTGCCGCGACCAGCGCGGACTCTTCCTCGCGCTCTTTCGCGAGCAGGGGCTTGAGGAATCTGCGGAAGTAGTCGATTCCCGAGATGAGCGCCATCGCGGTCATCACGTAAAGAGCCGCCCGGCCCGTCTTTCGCCAGAGGCCGATGTCGTCGAGCTTCCCCCCCATGATCATGAGCGAGATCCCGACGATCTGGCTGCCCATCTTCCATTTTCCGAGCTTCGAGGCGGCGATCGTCAGGCCGTGGCTCACGGCGATCGAGCGCAGGCCCGTCACCGCGAACTCGCGCCCGATGATGATGCATACGGCCCACGCATCGGCCTCCTGCAGGTCCACGAGAGAGATGAGCGCGGCCGAGACCAGGAGCTTGTCCGCGATGGGGTCCAGGAGCATCCCCATCGTCGTCACTTTCTTGAATCGCCGGGCCCAGTAGCCATCCAGCCAGTCGGTGATCGCGGCCAGAAGGAAGACGGCCAAGGCGAGGTACTCGCGCGCCGGGAGCTTCGTCAGTAGGATGACGACGAGGAGCGGAACGAGGAAAATCCGAAACAGTGTGAGCGCGTTGGGAACGTTGACGAACACCGGCTCCGATTCTAGTACCCGTAACCGGTAGTGGCGCGCCTGGCGCTTGCGAGGCGAGGTCAAGGCGCGCCGAGGAGGCTGGAGTTGGCTCTCCGCCGACGAAGGCGCAACACAGAGATCGCCCGCAACCGCCTGGCGCCCGCTGGACAGTCCCGGTGCGCTCCCCGACAATCGGCTGTCCCATGGAACGCGCGCCCATCGTCTTCGGCACCGACGGCTGGCGGGGCCGGATCGCCCGCGATCTCACGTTCGACAGCGTTCGCCGCGTCGTGACTGCGGCCGCCGCGTGGACGATCGACGAGACGAACCTCGAACCGGGAGATCCGTGGACGCTCCCGGTCGTATTCGACACCCGCTTTCTCTCGCCGGAACTCGCCGCCGAGAGCGCGGCGTTCCTCGCCTCGCATGGCTTCCGCGTCCTTCTGTCGGACCGGCCCGTCCCCACGCCCTGCGCCTCGTGGCACGTCGCCTCGCGCGGCCTGAGGGCCGGCCTCGCCATCACGGCGTCGCACAATCCGCCGCTCTGGAACGGCGTGAAGGTGAAATCCTCGTTCGGCGGCAGCGCCACGCCCGCCACGTGCGACGCCATCGCCCACGCCCTGGATCGGCCCGTTCCCAAGAAGGCAGGGGGGGCCGTAGAGACGCTCGACCTCGCGTCGCCGTATCGCGACGCGCTCGCGGGCCTCGTCGATCTCGACGCGATCCGCGGGGCCGGCATGAGAGTTCTCTTCGACGCGATCCACGGAGCGGCCGGGACGCTGCTTGAAACCATCGTCGGAACCGGCCACCCGACGACCGTGGTGTCGCTCCGCGCGAACCGCGATCCGCTCTTTGGCGGCGTCAACCCCGAGCCGATTCCCGAGAATCTTGCCGCGGCGCAGATGGCCCTCGCCTCGGAGCGCTTCGACGTCGTCCTCGCGAGCGACGGGGACGGCGACCGGCTCGGCGTGCTGGACTCCGGCGGCCGGTTCGTCACGCCGCACCGCGTGCTCGCGCTCCTCGCCGAGAGCCTCACGGTTCGCGGGCGTATCCGCGGCGGCATCGCGAAGACCTTCTCGACGTCGCTGCTCCTCGACCGCGTCGCCTCGCGCCTCGGCGTGCCGCTCCACGTCACGCCCGTCGGCTTCAAGCACATCGCCGCGAAGATGCTCTCCGGCGAGGTCGCGATCGGCGGCGAGGAGTCCGGCGGCCTGGGCGTCGCATTCCACCTGCCCGAGCGCGACGGAGTCCTCTCCGCGCTCCTCGTCCTGGAGGCGATCGCGCACTCGGGCGGCTCCCTCGAGACCATCGTGGCCGGGCAGGACGCGGCCTATGGCGCGCTCGCGTACGGCCGCCGCGACCTCCATCTGCCGATGCCGGTGCTGCGCGCCTTCCTCGAGAACCTGAGGTCTGACCCGCCCTCCTCACGTTGCGGCGAGCCCGTGACTGGCGTGGACGACATGGACGGCGTGAAGCTGCTGTTCGGGTCTCGCGGCTGGCTCCTGCACCGGCTCTCGGGCACCGAGCCCATCATCCGGATTTACGCCGAGCACGAGGATCCGACGTTGATCGGAAAGCTCCTCGACGAGACGCAGGCGGAGCTCGAGAAACTCGCCAGTTGAGACCCGGTCGCTCAGCGCGCGTCGGCCAGGACGAATCCGGTTCCGCTGAAGCGCATCGAGGCGCCCGCACCGAGGCCCGAGAGCGGATCGGACTCCGCCAGGAGCTCGGGCAGGACTTCGCCCCCGTAGGCGACGACCGCGCGGGCGGCGATGGCGAGCGGCTGACCCTGCTCGACCTCGAATCGGGCCGGCTCGGACGAGACGGCGAGGGCCACGGCTCCGCTGCCCGAAAGCTTCAGGAACGGAGGCGCCGTGCGGTCGCCCGCGTCCGGCGTCACGTCGGCGCGGCACGCGAGCGCGCTTTCGAACGCGAGGAGCCTCTCGGGATGAACCGAAAGCGTCTCGCCCGCGAGCGCCTTGAGCCATGGCACGCGGCCCGGATCCGCCACGAGCAGGATGCCCTCTCCCGACGCCCCGACGAGAAGCCGATCGAGACCATCGGGCGTCGCGGCCGGAGAACTGTCGATCACCGGCGACCCCGAGCGGCCCACGACGATCCCGCGCCGCACGCGAACGCCGCTCGCGCAGGAGACGGAAAGGAATCCGCCCGGCTTCGGCGAGAAAGGTCCGATGGGCCGGGACACCGCCGACACCGCAGGCTCCATTCCCGCGAGCACGGCCGCCGATGGCCGCGGTCTCACACCCGAGGAGATCTTGTTCTTGCCGCTCGCCGTGAGGGAATCCAGCGGCTCCGGCTTCACCATCGGGCTCGGCCGCGTATCGTTCTGGTTCGGCCGGTTGGCCGTCGCGATCCGTACCTCGGCCGCCGCGGCGCGCGCCGTGCGGGCGACCGAGTCGTCCCCTTCGGCCCCGTCCTTCAGCTCGGCGCCCGCCATCCTGAAATGCCGTTGGGCCTCGTCCCACGCTCCGCGCCGCTGCGCGACGAGCCCCAGCGTCAGATGCGCTTTGCGGTGCGCCGGAGCGAACCCGAGCACCTTCTCGAGCGGCTCTCGCGCGTCGCGGTCCCGGCCCGACTTGAAAAGGATGAGCCCCAGGTTGAACAGCAACGGAACCGACTCGGTATGCTCGGTGAGGAGGTCGCGCGTCATCGCCTCGGCCTCGTCGAACTGTCCCAGATGGAAGAGCGTGATCGAGAGATTGAGCAGGACGTCGGGGTCGCGCGGGCGCAGTCGCCGCGCTTCCTCGAACTCGCGCCGCGCGGTCTCGTGATATCCGCGCGCCATCTCCTCCTTGCCGCGGTTCAGGTGAAGGAGAAAGAGCCCGTGGTCGAAGAATGGCGCGGGTCTGAAGGCCCTCGTCGTCTCGGATCCCCGCGTGGCCGCCATTCCGTCCCCGTCCGCCTCAGCGCATCCGCCCCAGCGCAGGAGCCTGGCGTTCCGTGATGTCGACCGCCGTGTTCGAGAGGACCGCCATCCCGTTCAGGCTCGAGACTCGTATCGCGGCCGTCCGGGCGGGCGGCCCGGTCGGCGTGCCACGGAACCCGCCGCCGATGACGGGCCCGATTCCGCCCTCTCCGTGCCGCGCGACGAGGACGCGCCGGATGTACTCGCGCGTCTCGCGATACGGCGGCACGCCGGAGTGGTGCGTCACGGCGTTCTCGCCGGCGTTGTACCCCGCGAGCGCCAGGGCCACGTCGCCCTTGAACTGCTCGAGAAGGGTGGCGAGATACTTCACGCCCGCGCGAATGCTCTGGCCCGCGTCATACCGGTCGGACACGCCGAACCGAAGGGCCGTGCCGGGCATGAGCTGCATGAGGCCGCGGGCGCCCTTCCTCGACATGGCGCGCGGATTGAAGTTGGACTCCACGAGCATGACGCTCTTGACGAGCGCTGCATCGACGCCCGCCGCCCGCGCCTCGCTCTCGATCGCCGCGTCGTACGGCGACGGCGTGTTACGCCGCTCGACGAGGTAGGCGTCCGAGGGCGCCCCGCCGCTCACGCGCCAGCCGCTGCCGACCTTGTCGTTGAAGATCAGCGCCGAGCCGTTCGCCTGGCGCACGAGATGGACGTCGGCGCGCAGGGCGCCCGTCGCCGCGAGCAAAGCGGCCACAGACACCCGCGCCAGACCAATCCCGCGAGATGGCATTGCCCAGAGATTATAGCCCAGCGCGGTACAGCCTCAGGCCGACAGCCTCTCCCGCACCTTCGCGACGCCCAGCGCGAGAGCCGGCTCGATTTGCGCCGCGTCCTTGCCGCCGGCCTGCGCGAGGTCCGGCTTTCCGCCGCCCTTGCCCCCGACGGCGGGAGCCATGACCTGCGCCAGCTCGTGGGCGGAGACCCGGGCGACGAGGTCCGGCGTGACGGCCGCGAGCAGCGTGACCTTGCCTTCCAGCTCGGTTCCGAGCAGCACGACGCCGGACTTCAACTTGCTTCGGAACGTGTCGGCGAGATTGCGGAGCTCGTTCGCGGGGAGTGACGACACACGGCGAGCGAGAACCTTCACCCCCGCAATCTCCTCGATGCCATCGGTCCCGGTGCTGGGGACGTCCGAAGAGAGAGATTTCTTAGAAGGTGAAGATTCGGAGGGACCCGTTCCCGCGAGAGCAAGATCGCGTTTCAGGGTCGCGATCTCCTTCTCTTTCCTTCTAAGAGAATCCAGCGCGTCCCTCAGCTTCGAAGGAAGCTCGTCAAAGGGCACGTTCGCCGTCTGCGCCATATTCGCCAGGATTTCCTCGTCTTTCTGAAGCCGCTCGACCGCGTTCAGCGACGTGACCGCCTCGAGGCGGCGGACGCCGGCCGCGAGGCCCTTGTCAGAGATCACCTTGAATGCGCCGATTTCTCCCGTGCGCCCCACATGGCAGCCACCGCACAACTCCGTCGAGAAGCCCAGCACGTCCACCACGCGCACGCGCTCGCCGTACTTCTCACCGAAGAACATGAGCGCGCCCTTCTTCTTCGCCTCATCCATCGACATCACGGCCTTCGAAACCTCGCGGTCGCGCAGGACCTCCTCGTTCACGAGGCGTTCAATCTCGTGGATCTCGTCGGCGGTCGTCGGGCGCGAGGCCGCGTAGTCGAAGCGCAGGCGGTCGGGCGCGACGAGCGAGCCCATCTGCCGGACGGACTCCCCCAGCACCTTGCGCAGCGCCGCGTGGAGGAGGTGCGTCCCTGTGTGATTCGCCTGCGTCTTGCGGCGGGTCCATTCGTCGACGTTCATCCGCACGAGCTGACCGGGAGCGAGAGAACCGGAGGAGATTCTTAGAAGGTGAAGAGTGGCTTTCCCATTTGGCGCGCGCCTCGTGTCGATCACCTCGGCGACACCATCCGGAGCCCATGAAAAGGCACCCTGGTCGGCCACCTGGCCGCCGCTTTCGGGATAGAAGGTGGAACGGTCCGTGACGACCCAGCCCTGTTGGCCCGCCGTGAGGCGATCGCCACCTTCGAAGAGACCCTGCTTAGAAGGTGTAAAGAGACCGAGGACTCGTGCGCCCTCCAGGCTCACGAAGTCCTGCTCGGGATATCCGCGGAATTCGGTCGTCCACGAGGCGTCGATCTGGTCGTCCTTCGGAAGGTCGCCCTCGTGCTCGAACTTCGACGCACCCTTGCTCCGCTCGCGCGCAGCCTTGAGCTCCCTCTCGAACTCCTCTCGATCAATCTCCAAGCCTTCCTCTCGAGCGATCTCCTCTATCAATTCGAGAGGAACCCCATACGTGTCATAAAGACGGAACACGCCTCCGAGCATGGCGATTCCGGAACCTCCCGCTTCATCTGCCGCTCGGCGATGCGCAGAAATCTCCTCGCCAACGCGATCCGCTCCGACGGACATCGTTTTCGCGAACCGAGCTTCTTCGTCTGACAGTGCGACCTGGATGAGCAGGGGCCGCTGATCCCCTTGACGTGCGTCGAAGTGGATGCCTCGGAACTCTTCGAGGATTACTGACGAGAGTCTGCTTACGACGGGCGTCTCCAGGCCGAGTCTGCGGCCATAGCGGATCGCCCGGCGAATGATCCTCCTCAGGACGTATCCCCTTCCTTCATTCGAAGGGATTACTCCGTCCAGCATCAGCATGGTCGCCGCCCGCGCGTGATCGGCGATCACCCGGAAAGGCGCGTCCTCCACCGCCATGTTTCCCCGGTATTTCTTCCCCGAGACTTCCTCGATCTTCCTGATGATTGGTGCAAAGAGGTCCGTGTCGTAGTTGTTGTTCTTGCCCTCGAGGATCGCCGTGATGCGCTCGAGGCCGGCGCCCGTGTCGACGCTCGGCTTCGGAAGCGGGGTCATCTTTCCCGAGGCGTCGCGGTCGAACTGCATGAAGACGAGGTTCCAGATCTCCATGAGGCGGTCGCCGGCGCCGTTCGGCGTCGCGTCGCCGGGAACGCCATCGCCCTGGTCATAGTGAATCTCGCTGCACGGGCCGCACGGCCCCGTGTCGCCCATCGACCAGAAGTTGTCTTTCTCGCCGAACCGTGCGATGCGCGCCTTCGGGAGGTAGCGCTCCCACAGCGCGGCCGCCTCGTCGTCGTCCGTGAAAACCGTCGCCCAGAGGCGCGACGGGTCGAGGCCATAGCGCCCGGTGACGAGCTCCCACGCGTAGTCGATCGCCTCCACCTTGAAGTAATCGCCGAAGGAGAAGTTGCCGAGCATCTCGAAGAACGTGTGGTGGCGCGCCGTGTAGCCCACGTTGTCGAGGTCGTTGTGCTTGCCGCCCGCCCGCACGCACTTCTGTGACGACGTCGCGCGCGTGTAGGCCCGCTTCTCGCGCCCGAGGAAGAGATCCTTGAACTGGTTCATGCCCGCGTTCGTGAAGAGCAGCGTCGGGTCCTCAGCGGGCACGAGCGAGGAGGACGCCACGCGCGTGTGGCCCTTCTCTTCGAAGAAGGACAGGAACGTCTCGCGGACTTTGCGGGACGTCCAGCCGCCGGGAGGATGAGTTGCCATCGCTCGGAGGATAAGGGGTTTCCCCCCGCCCCCCTATCCCGGCTGGTTCGAGAAGTCGAAGGGCGAGGCCGCTTCCTGCGAGCTGAGCGCGTCGGGCGACTCCAGGGCGCCCTCCATGAGCTCGTTCGCGATGTCGGACGTGGACTGGATGCCCTGCACCTTGAGCTTGAACTCGTTCGGGTTGCTCGAGCGCCGGATCGCCTCTTCCAGCGTGATGAGGCCCGTCTTGTAGAGCTGGAAGAGCGACTGATCGAATGTCTGCATCCCGTACTGCGAGGTGCCGGCCTTGATCGCGTCGTGGATGTACTTCGTCTTTTCCTTGTTCTCGATGCAGTCGCGGATGTAGTTCGTCGCCACGAGCACCTCGACGGCCGGCACGCGGCCGAGGCCGTCCGCGCGCGGGAGAAGACGCATCGAGCACACGGCCTTGATGACGGCCGCGAGCTGCAGGCGAATCTGCTTCTGCTGGTGCGGCGGGAAGACCGAGATGATGCGGTTGACCGTCTCGGTCGCGTCCATCGTGTGGAGGGTCGACATGACGAGGTGGCCCGTCTCGGCGGCCACGAGCGCCGTCTCGACGGTCTCGAAGTCGCGCATCTCGCCCACGAGGATGACGTCCGGGTCCTGCCGGAGGGCCGCGCGGATCGCGGACGCGAACGAGCGCGTGTCCACCTCGAGCTCGCGCTGGTTGATGATCGATTTCTTGTCGCGATGGAGGAACTCGACGGGGTCCTCGATCGTCATGATGTGCTCGGACCGGGTCGAGTTGATGTAGTCGATCATCGCGGCGAGCGACGTGGACTTGCCCGAGCCCGTCGTCCCGGTCACGAGAATGAGGCCGCGCGTCTCCTCGCAGATTCTCTCGAGCACGGGCGGCAGGAGGAGGTCGCGAACCGTGAGGATGCGGGCCGGGATGACGCGGCAGACCATTCCGACCGTCCCGCGCTGCTGGAAGATGTTGCAGCGGAACCGCCCGAGCCCCGGCACCGAATACGCGATGTCGATCTCGAAGTTGTTCTTGAATTTTTCCTTCTGCCGCGAAGACATGATCGAGAACGCCATCGCGATCGTGTCTTCCTGCATGAGGCGCTTGAGGTCGACGAGCGGGGTCAGCTCGCCGTCGACACGGATGATCGGGTGCGCGCCGACCTTCAGGTGGAGGTCGGACGCCTTCCGCTCGACCGCGATCTTGAGCAGGTCGTTGATGTGCATGAGCGACCTCCGACCGTTCCGGGATTCGGACAAGAATAAGGCTTTCAGGCACTTGGGTCAACGCGGGGGTGACATCATTAACACGATCCCGCTGTATATTTCGGGGGCGCTGAGGGAGGACGACGATGGCCGAAGACAAGGCTCACCCACCCGACGGAACGAGCGGCGTCACCCGCCGCGGCCTGATCAAGGGAATCGCGAGCGCCGTCACCGCCGCCTCGACCGGCGCCACGGCGCTCCTCGTCGAGACGCGCCACGAGCTTCAGGCCGCAAACCTGTCCGGCCCGATGGCCGTGAGCGTCACGGTGAACGGAGCCGTGAAGGCGGGTTCGTTCGAGCCGCGCACGACGCTCGCGGAGGCGTTACGCGATTCGTGGGGCATGACGGGCACGAAAGTGGGCTGCGACCGCGGCGCCTGCGGCGCCTGCACGGTCCTGCTCGACGGCCTCGCCGTGAACTCCTGCCTCACGCTCGTCCACGACGCGGACGGCAGGAAGGTCACGACGGTCGAGGGGCTCGGCTCGCCCGAGGCGATGGCTCCGATCCAGAAGGCGTTCGTCGAGGCCGACGCGCTCCAGTGCGGTTTCTGCACGCCGGGGATGGTCGTCTCGTGCGCCGGCCTCCTCGCGAGGAACCCAAGGCCCTCGGAGCACGACGTGAAGGAAGCCGTCGCCGGCAACCTCTGCCGGTGCGGGACCTACACCGGCGTCTTCGCCGCCTGCGAAGCGGTTGCGCACGCCAAGTCGGAGGTGACCCGTGGCTGACGCCCTCAAGACGAAGATCGAGGTCGGCCTCGCCGGGAAGACCACCGTCATGGAGGTCGAGATCCCGGCCGGCGATCCGCCGCCGTACAAGGTCGGCGAGCGCCCCGTCACCGGGAAGCGCCACCCGCGCCTCGACGGGCCGCAGATGGTCACGGGTCGCGCGGCCTACACGCACGACGCGCGGCGGCCGGGCATGCTCCACGCCCGCATCCTCCGCTCGCCGCACGCGCACGCGAAGATCGTCTCGATCGATACGTCGGCCCTCGAGAAGATGCCGGGCGTCGTCTTCGAAAACCCGGGTAAGGATACCGTCCGCTACCACGGCGAAGCCGTCCTCGCGCTCGCGGCGCCCACGCGCGCGGCGGCCGAGGACGCGCTCCGCGCCGTGAAGGTCGTCTACGACGTCCTCCCCCACACCGTGAGCCTCGCGGCCGCCCGGAAGGAGGGCTCGCCGCTCGTCTTTCAGAAATTCGTCGAGGAGAAGCACAGCGCGGGCGACGTGCCAGGCGGTGCGGCCCCGGTAGAACAGAAGGGCAACGTGCGCGGGCCGAAAACCTCCGGCCGGGGCGACGCCGACAAGGGCTTCGCCGAGGCGGAGGGAACCCTCGAGGTCGTGACGACTACGGCCGTCCAGACGCACGTGCCGCTCGAGACCCATTCCCTGTTCGCCGAGTGGGTGGGCGACACGCTCGAGGTCCAGGCCTCGACGCAGGGAACATTCAGTGTCCGGGACGAGCTCGCCGAGGTCCTCAAGCTCCAGAAGAACAAGGTGAACGTCCGCGCCGAGCTCACGGGCGGCGGGTTCGGCGCGAAGTTCGGGGCGGGCGACTACGGCGTCTTCGCCGCGAAGCTCGCGAAGAAGGCCGGCAGGCCCGTCCTCATGGCGCTCGACCGCAAGGAGGAGCACCTCGCGGCGGGCAACCGGCCCGACTCGTGGAACCGCGTGAAGCTCGGCTACAAAAACGACGGGACGGTCACGGCGGTGGACTACGAGTCCTTCGGCACGGCAGGCGTCGCGACGGGCACGGGCACCGGCGGCTTCGTGAAGTCGGCCTACGGCTTCCCCGCGGTGAAGGTCGCCGAATCCGACGTCTTCACGCACCTCGGCCCCGGCTGCGCGATGCGCGCGCCCGGCCACCCGCAGGGCTGCTTCGCCGTCGAGACTGCACTGGAAGCGCTCGCCGAGAAGCTCGGGATGGACCCGCTCGCCCTGCGCCTCAAGAACGATCCCTCCGAGGTGCGGCGCACCGAGTGGGAGCTCGGCGCGAAGGAGTTCGGCTGGTCCCGCCGCGCCGGGATCTCGAAGGCGAACGCCGCCGCCGCGGCGGCGGGCAGCCCACTCCGGCGCGGCCTGGGCTGCGCGGCGGCGGTCTGGTACACGTTCGTCGCGCCGGGCTCTCAGGTGATCGTCCGGATTCACCGCGACGGAACCGTCGAGGCCGAAAACGGCGTGCAGGACATCGGGGGCGGCGTGCGCACGCCGATCGCGATGGTCGTCGCCGAGGAGCTCGGCCTCCCGGTCGCGAAAGTCAGCGTGAAGATCGGTGACTCGCGCTACCCGTTCGGGCCCGCCTCGGGCGGCTCCGTCACGACGGGCTCGCTGATCCCGGCCGTTCGCGCGGCTGCCGTCCACGCGAAGGAGAAGCTCCTCGACGTCGCGTCAAAGCTCCTCGGCGTGCCGGCCTCGGAGATCGCGCTCGCGAACGGTGTCTTCTCGGCGAAGGGCAAGTCGGCGGACTTCCGGAAGGTCTGCTCCCGTCTCCCTGGCGAGACGCTCGTCGCGACGGGCGACCGCGCGAAGGACTACGACGGGACCGACACGCGGCTCTTCGGCGCGCAGTTCGCCGAGGTGGTTGTGGACGTCGAGACCGGCGTCGTCGGCGTGAAAAAGGTCGTCGCCGTGCATGACTGCGGCCAGCCGGTCTGGAAGACCGGAGTCGAGAGCCAGATCCGCGGCGGCATCCTGCAGGGCATCAGCTACGCCCTCTTCGAGGAACGTGTCGTGGACGAGCGCTCAGGCCGCGTGCTGAACCCGAACGTCGAGTTCTACAAGGTCCTCGGGAGCAAGGACACGCCGGAGATCGTCCCGCTCCTCGTAGACCTCTATCCGGGCAAGAACAACGCGCACGCGCGTGGCATCGGCGAGCCGGCAACCGTGCCGACGGCGGCCGCCGTCGCGAACGCGATTGCGCACGCGACGGGCATCCGGCCGACGGCGCTCCCGATCACGCCGGCGAGGATTCTGGAAGCGCTCGGGAAGGTTCCGAAGCGGGAGGTGAGGGCGTGAAAAGCTTCGAAAGGGTCCAGCCCCGAAGCTGGGACGAGGCGGCGTCCGCTCTCGCGGCGGCCCGCAAGTCCGGGAAGACCGCTGAAGCCAAGGGCGCGGGCACCGAGCTGCTGGACCGCCTCAAGGAATACAACCTCGCGCCCGACCAAGTCGTCGACCTCCGGCGGCTGACGTCGCACAACTCCATTCGCAGGAATCCCTCCGGCGGCGCCTCGATCGGCGCGCTCGTGACCCTGACGGCGGTGGCCGAGGGGCTCCGCAAGGACTTCCCTGCTCTCGCGGACGCCTGCGAGGGCGCCGCGACGCCCCAGATCCGCAACGCGGCGACGCTCGCGGGCAATCTCTGCCAGCGCCCGCGCTGCTGGTACTTCCGCTCGTCCGAGTTCCAGTGCCTCAAGAAGGGCGGCGTCGAGTGCCTCGCGAAGTCGGGCGAGAACGAGTTCCACGCAATCTTCGGGAACAACACGTGCGCGATCGTCCACCCCTCGGCGGCCGGCGTCGCGCTCGTCGCCTTGAACGCCCGCATCGAGACGCTCGCCGCGAGTGGAGGCCGCACGCTCCTCGCCGCGGACTTCTTCGTACGGCCCGAGGTCGAGATCTTCGCGGAGAACGCGCTCGAGCCCGGCGAGCTCGTCGTCGAGATCCACGTCGAAAAGCCGCAGGGCCTGCACTCGGCGTACCGCAAGATCAAGCATAAGCAGACCTTCGACTGGCCGCTCGCCGACGCCGCCGTCGCGTGGCGTGACGCGGGCGGCGCCGCGAAGGACGTGCGGATCGTGATCGGGTCCGCGGCGCCGGTGCCCTGGCGCGCAAAGGCGGCCGAGGCGCTCGTCGAGGGGAAGAGGATCGACGCGGCGCTCGCGGCGAAGGCCGGAGAGGCCGCGCTCGAGGGCGCAACGCCTCTTGGCAAGAACGCCTACAAGCTGCCGATGGTCGCGGCGGTCGTCCGGCGGACGCTCCTCGCGTCGGCCGGGCTCCCGGACGGGACGGAGGAGCACGGATGAGCGCGCCCTCCGGCCTGGGCGGCTCCGACGCAGTCGCCCTCGACCCCGCGCTGCGCTGCCGGCACTTGCGGACGAAAACGATGTTCGTCGCGACGGGCGACTGGGACGAGCACGCGCGCGAGCATCCCTCGACCTCCGCCGCCTACTGGTGTCTTCAGGTCATGGGGCCCGTCGGCCCGGACGGCCAGCCCGCCTGCCTCGACGACTGCCGGGCCGGCCGCGCGTGCTTCGAGGGCGAAGACTGAGCGGACCTTCGGTGCGCGTCTCCGGAGTGCTCCTCGCGGCCGGTGCGTCCACGCGCTTCGGTTCGCCGAAGATGCTCACGCCGGTCGGCGAGGACAGAAAGCCTTTGCTTCAGAAGGTCTGCGAGACGTGGCTGGAAGCGGGAGTCGGCGAACTCATCGTCGTTCTGGGAAAGGATGCGGACGCGATTCGAGAGCGCCTCGGAGATTTCTCATATGCGGCGGCTGCTGATGCAGCCGCCGATAGCAGAAAATCTGGTGGCCGGAAGCCGGCTGTCAAGGGCGCGCGCAGCGCGCCGCTCCGCGGTCAAAGACCCTTGACAGCCGGTTTCCGGCCGCACATCCCGCGATTCGTCCAGAATCCCCGCTGGGAGGCAGGGATGTTTTCTTCTGTGAAAGCGGGCCTCGCCGCGACGGCCGCCAACTCGACGCACATCGCCCTCTCCCCTGCGGATCTTCCCTTTCTCAGCAAAGAATCCATTCGAACGGTGCTTTCGGCAGTGGCGTCACTCGATGCAGGCGGATCGAGCCTCGTCGTCCCCACGCACGCCGGCCGGCGCGGGCACCCGCTCTTGATCCCCGCGGCGCTGCGCTCGCGGCTCCTCTCATGGCCCGATTCCGCGCGGCTCAACCAGCTCTTCGACGAGCCCGACGTCACGGTCCACCCCCTCGAAGGTTTCGACGAGACGATTCTTCGCGACGTCGATACGCCGAACGATCTCTTCGCGTCTCTTCCATCCTCTTTTTCCTTCTGAGAAATCCTATTCTCGTCTCTCCCCATGAGTAGCCGACTCCTCACAGAACTTCCCGCCCTCCTGGAGAAGCAGGGCCGCGTCGCCATGGCGACCGTCGTTTCGGCCGTGGGCTCGACGCCGCGCGAAACGACCGCCCGGATGCTCGTCCTAGCGGACGGATCGACCGTAGGGACGATCGGGGGCGGGAAGTTCGAATCGCTCGTTGTCGCGGACGCACGGAAGCTCCTCGACTCCCGCGGCCTTCCTTTCACCCGCGACTACGACTTCGTGCCGACGGGAGAGAACTCTTTCGGCGCGGTCTGCGGCGGAACCGCCACCGTCCTTCTCGAAGTCGTCGAGCGCGCGCCGCATCTCCTCGTCGTCGGCGCGGGCCACTGCGGGCGCGCGCTCGCGCGCGTCGCGCGCTTAACGGGATGGGACGTGACCGTGGCCGACGAAAGGTCCGCGCAGCTCGATCCGGCAGCGTTCCCGGAGGGAGTGCGGCTGGTGCAGGTGAAGGACGATTACTCGGATCTGCCCCTCCCCGCTCCGCTCGACTCGGTCGCCATCGTCTCGCGCGGCCACGTGACGGACGGACAGGCGTTCCGGCGCCTTCGCGGCGTTCCGCTCGCGTATCTCGGGATGATCGGCAGCAAGGCCAAGCGAAAGGCCCTCTTCGACGAGCTGCGTGCCGAGGGGTTTTCCGAGGAGGAGCTCGCCCGGGCGCACAGCCCCATCGGCCTCCCTATTGGCGCCGAGTCGCCGGAGGAGATTGCCATTTCAATCGTCGCGGAGCTCATCGCCAGCCGGCGCGGGGCCGGCGACCGGAGGTGAGAGGCCTTCCGAAGCCCCGCGGCCGCGTCCTCATCCTTGCCGCCCTCTCCGCCGCGGCGTTCGCGTACGCCGCAGTCCGAGCGGTCCGGGTCCCGATCGTCCACGACGAAGCCCTCACGTACTTCCTCTTCGTAGCCGGGCGGCACGCCGGCCCCCTCGCCCCCGGCTTCGAGGCGAACAATCACTTCCTGAACTCCGTCCTGACGGCAGCGTCCCGGCAGCTCTTCGGGGAAGGCGAGGTGGCTCTCCGGCTTCCGAATCTCCTCTCCCTGCCCCTCTATCTCGCGGCGACGGCGCACCTCGCTCTCCGACAGCGGACGGCCGCGCTCACGGTGGCGGCGTTCCTCCTCCTCAACGGCAGCGCCTTTGCCCTGGAGTTCTTCTCACTCTCCCGCGGGTACGGCCTGGGCCTCGCGTTCCTCGCGTCGGGCGTGGCGCTGTTCGTCGACGCTCTCGAAGGACGGGGAGCCGCGACGGCACGGGCGGGTCTCGCGTTCCTTTGTCTCGGGCTCGCGTCGCTCGCAAACCTCTCTTTTCTCCTTCCGCTCGCGGCCGCCGTGGCGGCCGGGACCGCCTTGGAAGCGTGGCGACGATTCGCGCGCAGCCGCCCGGGAGCTCCGGCCCTCCGCGAAACGCCGTCCCTCCTCGTCCCTCTCACGCTGTCCCTTCCGTTCCTGATCGTCCTCGTCCCGTACGCGACAGAGATGTCGCGAAAGGGCGGATTCAGCATGGGGGGCTCGAGGGGCCTCTGGTCCGACACCGCCGTCTCCCTGCTTGCCGTGCTCCGGAACCTCCCGCCCGAGGAGGCGCCCCGCGCTCCCCTCCTGGAGGCGGTCCTCGCCGCGGTTCTTCTCCTCCTGGCCGTAGCAGTCCTCGTCCGGCCGGGCCGGCTCTCGCCCCTTTCTCTCGTTCCGGCCTCCCTCCTAGCCCTCACGGCGGCGGGCATCGAGCTGGCAGGCCGACTCCTCGGCGCCCGGTATCCCGTCGAGCGGGCCGCTCTCCCGGTCCAGTTCCTTTTCCTCGCGGCGGCGACCGGCGTCGCGGGGGACTGGGTCGCAAAGAGGAGATCGGGCTGGAAGCCGGCCTCCGCCGCCGCACTTATTTCGGCGGCTCTCGCCGTCGTCGCGTTCGCCGCCGCCGCCGGGACTACGCACACCCTCCTTTGGCGATACGACGCCGACAACCCCCGGATGCTGGACGACCTCGACCGGGCGCGCCGCGAGCGCGGCTTCGCCCGACCCGTGCGCCTCGGGATCACCTGGCTCATGGAACCGTCGATCAACTACTACCGCTTCCGCCGCGGTCTCGACTGGCTCCTCCCCGTGACCCGGCGCGGCCTGGCGGACCGGGACCCGGATTTCTGCTACTGGACGCCGAAGGACGACGACGTGGCCAGGGCTCTCGACCTCGCGGCGCCGACGGTTTATCCCGTCTCGGGGAACCGCCTCGCCGCGCGCGGTCAGGCCCGCGCGGGGACTGCAGCGTACACCGGCGTGAGCCAGCCATAGCGGTCGTCGACCTTGCCCTCGACGATGTCGAAGAAGGCCTTCTGGAGGGCCTCGGTCATCGGGCCGCGCTTGCCGTTCCCGACTGGAATCCGGTCCACGGACCGGATCGGCGTGATTTCGGCGGCCGTGCCCGTGAAGAACATCTCGTCGGCCGCGTAGATCATCTCGCGCGGTATCGTCTTCTCTTCCATCTGGAAATCGAGCTCGCGGGCGAGCTGGATGACGGAGAGGCGCGTGATGCCCGGGAGCGTCGAGGCCGACAACGGCGGCGTGTAGAGGCGGCCCTTCCACACGAGGAAGAGATTCTCGCCGGACCCTTCGGAGATGCGCCCGTTGTGGTCCATCGCGATCCCCTCGTGGTAGCCGTTCGTGATGGCCTCCATTTTGATTAGCTGGCTGTTCGCGTAGTTCGCCGTGGCCTTCGCCATCGCGGGCATCGTGTTCGGCGCGATGCGCATCCAGGACGAGCAGCAGGCATCGACTCCCTGCTCGAGCGAGTCGGCACCGAGGTACCTGCCCCACTCGTAGCACCCGATCGCGACGTCCACCGGGTTCGGGAACGGGTTGACGCCGAGCGAGCCGTACCCGCGATAGACGAGCGGCCGGATGTAGCAGGCCTTGAAGCCATTCGCGCGAACGACCTCGAGCGTCGCCTCGCGGAGCTCCTCGACCGTGAACGGGATCGTCATCCGGTAGATCTTCGCGGACCAGAAAAGCCGGTCGAGATGCTCGTCGAGCCGGAAGATCGCCGATCCGCGGGCCGTGTCGTAGCAGCGCTCACCTTCGAAGACGCCGGACCCGTAATGAAGGGCGTGCGTGAAGATGGAGATCTTCGCGTCGGCGAGGTCCACCAGCTTCCCGTTCATCCAGACCTTCTTGACGTTCTCGAAGCTCATGAGGCCCTCCGTCGCCGATCCGTCGGAATCCTAACCGAAACGGGCCGTGCGCTCCGGAGCGGATTCAGGCGAGATCGACCAACCGCGCGAGCGCCACGACCACGGCCGTCTCGAGCCGGAGAATGCGGGGGCCCAGCGAGAGGAAGACCGAAGATTTTTCTGCGAATGAGGAGAACTCGGCCGGAGTAAACCCACCCTCGGGGCCGATGGCAACGACTACGCCGAGGAGCGGCGCGAACGAGGCGATGTGCGCTTCCCCGGGGTCCGCGACGATCAGGGTCTCCCCACTTAAACCTCCGAGAAATTCTTCGGTGCTCTTCGGACCCTCCACGAAGGGCACGATCGTCCGGTCGCACTGCTTCGTCGCCTCTTCCGCGATCCGGATCAGCCGCGGGATCCTCTTCGAAAGCGCCGCGACGTGAGAGCGCTGCGAGCGCTCGGCGTCGAGGAGAACGAAGCCTGCGGCGCCGCATTCCGTGCCTTTCTCGATCGCCCATTCGACGCGCGCGGGCTCGGCGCACGCAAGGAGCACCGTCACGCTGTTCGCGGGCTCACCGGGAAGAAGAGAAGGCGAAGAGGAAGACTCCTCAAATGAAAGATGGGCGACCGCCGTCCCGCTCCGGGTCAGCTTTCCGCGCGCCCTGAGGCCCTTTCCGTCGAGCACGACGACCTCGTCGCCATCGCGCAGCCGTCGGGATCGGACGTGGTCTTTCTCTTCCCTTCTAAGAAGAATTTCGTCCTCTTCGGGCGCGGCCCTGTGCGCCGCCAGCTCCGGCACGAGCACGCGCGGCGGGCGCGCGAGGAGGTTCTCACCCATTCGAAGAAATCCATGCCGACCCGAACCACTCGTTTTCCGTCAGAGAACGAAGCTGACGAAAGCCGCCTTTCGAAAGCAATCCTTCCCACTCTTCTCTTCTCTCGACGAGCTGGCCGGAGCACAGCAGCTTCCCCTCCGGCGCGAGGCGTACGCGCAGCGCCGGAAGGAGTGGCCCGATCTCTTCGTGGATCATGTTCGCGACGATGACGTCGAACCGAGCCTCGTCACGTAGCGCCTGGATAGGACCGGCGAATGCGCAAAAGCGCGGAATACCGTTCGCGCGCGCTTGCTCGCGCGTCGCGAAGGCGGCGTGAGGGTCGACGTCGAATGCCACGACGTGGCGTGCGCCTTCCAGCGCGGCGACGAACGCGAGCGTCCCGGTTCCGCAGCCCGCGTCGAGGACGCGCGCGCGGCGCAGGTCCTCCGAGAGAAGGAGACGCACGGCGAGACGTGTGGACTCGTGCGAGCCGGTCCCGAAGGCGCGAACGGCCGGAAGAAAGAGCCGGCGAACGCCCGGCGGCGGCGCCGTGGCGAGATCGGCGTCGTGGGGGTCGAAGAGATAACGGTCCACGAGGACGGCTCTCCGAAGGGCGGCCGACTCGGCGACCCAGTCGGTGGATTTTTCTTCGAAGGTGGAAAGGCCGCAAGCGCCGAGCGCAGCGAGTCCCGTCAGGGCAGCCTCCAGGTCACGCGGCTCGACCCAGACGAGGAGCTTGCCGTCCGCCGCGACGGTGGACGAGAACGAAAGTCCCCCTAACCCTTCTAAGAAATCCCCATGGTTCTCTTCGAACCTGGCGGCCAGTTTCGCGGGGACTTCGATACGAGTCGCCTGTGCCATGACCCAGGAGAACCGGGGGGAACACTCCATGTCGCGTTCCCCCCGGCGCCCCTCTCCTACGTGCCAACGAAATCCTTCAGCCGCTCGAAGAAGCCCTTCTCGTCCTTTGTCGGCGTCCCCGACTCCGACCCAAACGCGTCCGCGAGCTTCTCCACCGCGTCACGCTGCGCGGCGTTCATCTTCTTCGGCACGCGCACGGTGAGGAGGACGTGCTGGTCGCCCTTGCCGCGGCCGTCCAGGCGCGAAATGCCTTTCCCCTTGAGCGTGAAAACGCGGCCCGCGGCCGTTCCGGGCGGCACGTCGAAGCTGGCGTCTCCGTGGAGTGTCGGGACGCGCAGCGTGCCGCCGAGCGCCGCGAAGTGGAACGGCACGGCCCAGGTGAGAACCACGTCGAAGCCGTCGCGCCGGAACTGCTCGTGCGACGCGACCGACACGAACACGTAGAGATCGCCGGGACGTCCGCCCCGCCGGCCCGAGTTGCCCTCCCCGGTGAGACGCAGCCGCGCGCCGTCGTCCACACCGGGGGGGATCGCCACCGTGAGCGTTCGCGCGCGGCGCGTGCGGCCGTCGCCACGACACTCGGGACACGGGTCCTTGACGCGCTCGCCGGAGCCCTCGCAGTCGGGACACGGGCGGGCGAGGGCGAAGAAGCCCTGCCGGTACTGGACGCGGCCCTGGCCCCGGCACGTCGGGCACGTGGCGGGCGCGGCCCCGCCGCGGCCTCCGCGCCCCTCGCAGGCATCGCAACGTTCGTGGCGCTGGATCGGGAGCGAAACCTCCGAGCCGAAGGCGGCGCTCTCGAAAGAAAGGGTGACCTCGGCCTTCAGGTCCTCGCCGTTGCGCCGGCCTCCACGCGCGTCTCCCCCCGCCGCGAAGCCGAACAGGTCGCCGAGAATGTCGGCGAAGTCCACGAACTGTGTCGGGTCGAACCCCGGGCCGCCCGCGCCCCGTACCCCATCGTGCCCGAAGCGGTCGTAGCGCTCTCGCTTTTCGGCGTCCGAAAGGACGGAGTAGGCCTCGGCCGCCGCCTTGAACTTCTCTTCGGCGCCCTCGTCCTCGGGGTTCTTGTCGGGATGGTGCTTCAGCGCCGCCCTGCGATAGGCGGCCTTGATCTCTTCGGTGGAGGCGGTTCGCCCCACACCGAGAACCTCGTAGTAGTCGCGAACGGATGTACTCACGGCAGACTGCTACGGCGCGGGAGTCAGGCCGGTTTCTCCGCGCCGTCTCCCCGCCGCTCCTTGGACTCGGGCTTGTAGAGCATGGCCTGCGTGAGAATGCGCGAAACGCCTTTCATATCGATCATCGCGTCGTCGATGGGACCCCGCTCCTCGCCCGTCAGGACCTCGCGCGCGTTCTCGAGCGTGCGCTGGACGCGGTCCTTCTCATCGGGCTGCAGGAGGTTACCGAACTCGCGAAAGATGCGGTCGTTCCCCGCGATCATTCCCTCGAGCTTGTTCTTCAGCTGGCGCAGCTCCTTGCGCTTCGTGTCGGCCGCCTTGTTCGCGGCGGCCTCCTCGATGATCTTCTCGATCTCGGTCTGTGACAGGCCGCCGGCCGGATTGATTTGAAGGCCTTGCGCCTTTCCCGTAGCCAGGTCCTTCGCCGATACGTTCACGATTCCCGAGGAGTCGATCGCGAACGTGACCTCGATCTGGGGGACGCCTTTCGCCGCCGCCGGGATGCCGACGAGCTGGAACTTGCCGAGGGATTTGTTCTCCTTGGCGATGTCGCGCTCGCCCTGCAGGACGTGGATCTCGACGGTCGTCTGGTTGTCCGCGACCGTCGTGAAAATCTGCGTGTTCTTCGTCGGGATCGTCGAGTTGCGTTCGATGAGCTTGACGAAGATGCCCCCGTGCGTCTCGAGGCCGAGCGAAAGCGGGGTGACGTCCAGAAGAACGAGGTCCTTGATGTCCCCTCGCAGGACGCCTGCCTGGATCGCGGCGCCGACGGCCACGACCTCGTCCGGGTTGATCGAGCGGTTCGGCGGCTTCCCGAAGATCGTCTCGACCATCTGCTGGACCTTCGGCGTGCGCGTCTGACCGCCGACGAGGATGATGGTATCGACCTGCTCGGGCTTGAGGCCGGCCGCTTCGAGGGCGTTTCGGCACGGGCCCTCGGTGCGCTGGATGAGGTCGGCCGCGAGCGCCTCGAACGTGTCGCGCGTCAGGAGCTTGTTGATGTGCTTGGGGCCTGAAGCGTCCGACGCGATGAACGGGAGCGCGATCATCGTCTCGAGCGCCGTCGACAGCTCGCACTTCGCCTTCTCGGCGGCCTCCTTGAGCCTCTGGAGCGCGAGGCGGTCCTGTCTCAGGTCTATGCCCGTCTGCGTCAGGAACTCGGCGAGAAGCCAGTCCATGATGGTCCGGTCGAAGTCCTCGCCGCCCAGGAACGTGTCACCCGACGTCGCGAGCACCTCGAACATGCCGTTGTCGATGCGCAGGATCGAGATGTCGAACGTGCCGCCGCCGAGGTCGTAGACGGCGATCGTCTCCTGCTTGCGGTTCTTCTCGAGCCCGTACGCGAGCGCGGCCGCCGTGGGCTCGTTGATGATGCGGAGCACCTCGAGGCCCGCGATGCGGCCCGCGTCGCGCGTGGCCTGGCGCTGGGAGTCGTCGAAATAAGCCGGGACCGTGATGATCGCTTCCTTGATCTCCTCGCCGAGCGCCTCTTCGCAGAATTCCTTGATCTCGCGCAACGTGAACGAAGAAATCTCTTCGGGCGAATAGTCCCGGTCGCGTACCTGGATCTTCACGTCGCCGTTCGGAGCTTCGACGAGCGCATAGGAAAGGTGCTCGCGCGCGTGCTTGACGTTGGCATCCGACATCTTGCGACCGATGAGCCGCTTCACGGCGTAAATCGTCTGCGTCGGATTCGTGATCGCCTGGCGCTTGGCGATCTGGCCGACGAGCCGCTCGCCGTCTTCCGTGAAGCCCACGATCGAAGGCGTCGTCCGGGCGCCCTCGCGGTTCGGGACGACCTGGGGCGAGCCGACTTCGACGACGGCCACGCACGAATTCGTCGTGCCGAGATCGATGCCGAGAACCTTACCCACGTGGCGCCTCCTGGCTCATCCCTTAGCCTCCCCGGCGGCCCGGGGTGCCGCAACCTTCACGCGCGCGGGCCGCAGGAGCCGGTCGTTGAGAAGGTACCCTTTCTGGAGTACCTCGAGCACCGTGCCCGGCGCGACGGATTCCGTCTCTTCGCGCACGACGGCCTCGTGAACGTTCGGGTCGAACGGAAGGCCCGAGGCTGGCACCTCCCCGACGCCGTACTTTTTGAGCGTATCGGCCAGCTGCCTCGCGATCATGTCGATGCCCGCGTGGAATTCGTCTCCCGTGGCGTCGGCGCGATGGGCGAGCGCGCGCTCGAAGTTGTCGACGACGCTCAGGATGTCGGCAAACGCCTCGGCGAGCGCAAACCGGAAATATTCGGCCTTGTCTTTCTCGGTCCGGCGCTTCAGGTTGTCGAAATCCGCCGACTTCCGGAGCAGCGCCTCGCGAACGCGGCCCGAGTCCTCCTCGGCGCGAAGCGCGCGTTCACGCTCTTTCGCGACCTGATCCTCGAGGACGGCCAGGCGTGGATCCGGCACCGGCGGCTTCGGCGGTGCGGGCTCGGGCTCGGGGGCCGCGACGGCGACCGGACGAGTGCCTTCGCTCTTGCGGTGCTTCTCCTCGACAACCTCGATGGCGCGCTCGGCCTCCGCGAGCGCGCGGGCGACGTCGCTGCGGCTCTCGGTCTCGAGGAAGATGATGTCTTCGTCCTCGCGGTGCGGCTTCTTCGGGCCGCTCATGCCGCTCCTTCCGTGAGCCGGCGGCTCACGTAGCGCGAAAGCTCGCCCACGAGCGGCACGACGCGCGCGTACTTCATCCGGCGCGGCCCGATCACCCCGAGCACGCCGATCACGCGGTCGCCACGGCGGTACGGCGCGGAAACGACGGCGCTGCCGGTCTCGTCCGTGAAGGGGCTCTCGGAGCCGATGACGACCGCGAGAGAGTCGGCCGTGATGCAGTCGGCGAGAAGGCTCACGAGCCGCGCCTTCTCCTCGAACGCGTGAAACATCCGTCGCAGAGCCTCGAGGTCGTTCCGAAACTCGGGCTTCTCGAGCAGCGACTCGGTGCCCTCCATGTAAACGGCTTCTTCCTGCGGGCCAGTCTCGGCGAAGGCCCGGCGCCCGAGCTCGAGCGCGCGTGCGAGCGCGCGGTCCATGCGCACCTTCTCTTCTCCCAGCGAGGCGAGGAGGAGGACACGGATTTCGCCGAGGCTCTTTCCGGCGAAGTCGATCGTCAGCCGGTTCGAGATGCCGTCCAGCTCGGCTTGCGAGAAGTCCTCGCGGGTCTCGATGAGGCGGCTCTCGACGAATCCCGTGTCGGAGACCTCGGCCACGACGATCTTGCAGTCGGAGAGGCGCGTGAAATGCACGGACTCGAGGACGAAGCTCATCGAGGCGGGAGCCGCCACCACGCCCACCTCTCCCGTCAGACGGCAGAGAACGCCCGACGTGGCCTTCAGGAAGCGCTCCGTCTCGAACGGCTCGGGCGAGAGCTCGTCGGCGATCCGGGCGCGGTCACTTTCGCTGGGCGCTTGCGCCGGCATCAGGTCGCGGACGAACGCCCGGTACCCCAGATCGGTTGGCACGCGGCCGGCCGAGACGTGGGGATGCGTGAGAAAGCCGAGATCCTCGAGGTCCGCCATCGCGTTGCGCAGCGACGCCGACGAAAGGCCGAACTTCCCCCCCTTCGTCAGCTGACGCGACGACACGGGGACGGCACTTTCGATGTACGCGACGATCACCGAGGCGAGAACCTCGCGGGACCTCGCGTCCAAACCCTTGAAATCGTTGGTCATCGCGGCGCAAGGCCCTCCGCCCCTGCTTGGCTCCTTGACGTCACCGGGAGCGGCTCATGATATCAAAGGTAGTCGCCCTCGGGTGTAAGATCAGATGCCCCTCGGGAGGTCGGCGGAGCCTTATTCCTATGGTTTTCTTCAATTACGCGACGATGCAGATGGCCGCCAAGATCGTGTATTACGGTCCGGGTCTCTGCGGGAAAACCACGAATCTTCACGTGATTTACGGGCGCACAGCGCCCACCTCTCGCGGGGAGATGGTCTGCCTGGAGACGGAAACCGACCGGACGCTGTTCTTCGACCTGCTGCCGCTGGACGTCGGTGTCATCGGGGGATTCAAGACCCGCCTCCAGCTGTACACCGTACCCGGACAGGTTTTCTACAACACGACGCGGAAGCTCGTCCTCAAGGGCGTGGACGGAATCGTGTTCGTGGCCGACTCCCAGCGGCCTATGAAGGATCCGAACGTCGAGAGTCTTCGCAACCTCCGCGAAAACCTCGCAGAGATCGGCATCTCCCTCGATGCGACTCCCCACGTTTTCCAGTACAACAAGCGCGATCTCGCGAACATCCTGACTCTCGACGAGCTGAACGACGCCCTGAACCCGGATGGCGCGGTGGAGTGGTACGAGGCTTCGGCCAGGAATGGGACGGGAGTCTTCGAGACCCTCAAGGCGATCTCGAAGCTCACTCTCCGCTCCCTCAAGGGCCGGATGGCGGTCGAGCAGAGACGTCCCGCGGTCGTCGCGACCGCGACCACTCCCGGTCCCCAGCCGATGATGTCGTCGAAGGCCGCCGCCTCGGGCATCGGCGAGGCCATCGATGCGATGGCGACGACGCAGGCGGTGATCACGGCTCCTGCCGTGCCCGAAGAAGGCCCCGATTCGACGATCTCCCGGCTCAAGCGTTTCCAGGAGGCCGCCCGGCGACAGAACCGTGATCTCGAGGCGCGGGACGTCCCCGCCGACACGTCGCCCGCGCTTCTCCTTTCCGCGGAAACCGCGCCTTTCGACGCCGCCAATTACCCGCAGACCGAAGACACGGCCAGCGAGGTGAGCTTCGCCGAGATCCAGCCTCCGCCGGACGACGTGCCCATGGACTCTTCGATGAAGCACGTGCGCGTGCGCTCGAACGTCGACATCCTTTCCGAGCTCGAGAAGCTTCGAAAGATCGCGACCCAGCGGCCGGCGATACCAGGTGGCTCCCACAAGAGCAAGAGCGCCGCGGATTTTTCGCTCGACGACCTGCTCGGATCGGCGCGAAACCATCGGAAGGACGTGGCGCAGTCGTTCGACCTCGAGGTCCCTCGCGACACTCTCGCGAAGACCCGCCACGTGACGGTCGGGCTCTCGTTCGGCGACGGGGCCGGCGCAGCCCTCGGCTCCGAGAAACGGTTCGACGTGGATTTCGCGGGCCTGAAGGACATCAACAAGCTCCTGCTCTCGCTGAAGTTCCATGTCAAGGGCGAGTAGGGCCGCGGGGCGATTGCGCTTGACGTCCCCCTCCCGGGTCGGGTTCACTCCCCAGGCGATGAGAATCCTCCGGCGGTCTTCCGCCCGGGTCGCGCGCCTCGCGGCCGGGCTCCTGCCTCTCGCGATTGCCGCCTGCTCGGCTGCACCCCGCGAGGCCCCGGTTTCGCGGATGTCGCCGGCCGAAGACCCGCCGGCGATTGCCGCTGCGCATAAGCTGGCCGCCGAGCAGTTCTACCAGGGCAAATCGCTCGCCCTCGCGGGCGAGAGCGACTGCGCCCGCGAGGCCTTCCGCGACGCCCTCGAGACGTTCCGGATCGCGTCGCGCCCGGGCAACCCGTCCGACCTCGCGTTCGCGAGCGAGCTCTATGACTCGATCGCCCTCTACCGTCCCGCGATCGAGGCTGGCGCGCGCGCGGCCGAGGCCGAGCGTCCGCCCGCCGAGGACCCGCGTGACAGCCTCGTCGCCACGGCGCCGCTCCCGTCTCCGGACGAGGTCGAGAGGGCCAAGACGGAGGTCGGCTTGGCGGCTTCGGGAACCGGCTTCGACATTCCGATCGTCGTGAACGACGCCGTGCTCCGGGCCGTCGCCTTCTACCAGTTCCGGACCCCCATGGCCTTCGCGGCGGCCCTCAAGCGAAGCGGGCGCTACCTCGACCTCATGCGCGGCGTCCTCAAGGAGGAGGGAGTTCCGCAGGATCTCGTCTATGTCGCGATGGTCGAGTCGGCTTTCAAGTACCAGGCTCACTCGCGCGCGGCCGCCCACGGCTTCTGGCAGTTCATCGCCGGCACGGGTAAGCGTTACGGGCTCAAGCGGAATCGCTCTCTCGACGAGCGGAGCGACCCTGTAAAGTCCACGCGCGCCGCTGCGGCCTATTTCCGCGACCTCTACGAGATGTTCGGGGACTGGCACCTCGCGATGGCCGCGTACGACGCGGGCGAGGGCCGGATCCTGAAAGGCCTCCAGCGCACCGGCGCGCGCGACTTCTGGGAGCTCGCGACGGGCAACAGTCTCCGGCGCGAAACACGCGACTACGTGCCGTTCATTCTCGCGACGGCGCTCATCGCGAAGGATCCGGCACGCTTCGGTTTCGACGTCGTTCCCGATCCGCCGCTCGCCTGGGACACGGTGACGGTCCGTAAGCCGGTCGATCTCGCGCGCGTGGCCGAGCTCACGCTGGCGACGCTGCCTGAGCTCCAGCTTCTCAACAGCGAGCTCAGGACGCGCACGACTCCGCACGGAGTCCTTGCATACGACGTGCGCGTCCCCGCCGGCTCGGCCGCTCTTCTGGCGTCGCGGATCGCCGCGCTTCCGGCCGCGCCGGCGGTCGTCGAGAAGCGCGTCGTCGTCAGGAAGGGCGACACGCTCCTGAAAATCGCGAAACGGGCGGGCGTGTCCGTGACCGAGCTGTGCGACTGGAACGACCTGCCCCGCACGGCCCGCCCGAAGAAGGGCACCGTTCTCGTCGTGCCCGGCAAGCGCGGGACCGCCCGGCCACGCGAGGCGCTCGCCTCGGCGTCCCCCGCATCCCGGGGCGAGATCCGCGGGGTTCCGACGCCCGCGGCGGCGGTCACGTCGGCATCTCTCGTCGGGCCTTACACGTCATCGGTTCCGCCCACGACGGCCTCACGAACCACCGAGGCGCCACCCGCCGCCGTCGCGATTCCCGCGGAGGGGTTCGTCGACACGCCTTCGCGCGGGACCCGCGTCGTCCGCCATACCGTCAAGAAAGGCGACACGCTTTTCGCGATCGCCTCGCACTACGGCGTGAGCGTGGGCGAGATCCAGCGCCAGAACCGCATCCGCTCTCCACACGCGCTCAAGGCAGGGCAGACGCTCGTCCTCTCGCTCGCTGCATTGAACTGACGAGGGGGACGATGACCGTCGCCCGCGCGTACTCGGCGACGGTCGCCGGCCTCGAGGGCATGACCGTCATCGTGGAGGCCGCGATCGGGGCGGGCCTTCCCGGCCTCACGATCGTGGGCCTTCCGGACGCGGCCGTGAAGGAGTGCCGCGAGCGCGTTCGCTCGGCGCTCCGGCACGTCGGATTCCCGATGCCGTCCAAGAACATCGTCGTGAATCTGGCACCGGCCGACCTCCCGAAATCGGGCACAGCCCTGGACCTCGCCGTCGCGCTCGCGATCCTCGCCGCGAACGGAGATTTGCCCGCCGAGGCGCTCGCGAAGACGACTCTCGTCGGAGAGCTCGCCCTCGACGGGGAGCTCCGGAGCGTGCCTGGCGTTCTGTCGTTTGCCGAGACGTCGCGCCGGGAAGAGCGGGCTCTCCTCGTTCCACCCGAGAACGCGGAGGAGGCGGCCGCCGTCCCGTCTCTCCACGTTTTCGCGGCACCGCACCTCGGCGCGGCAATCGCCCATCTCCTCGGGCGGCAGGTCCTCCCGCGCGTCGTGCCTTCCGCCGTTCCCCCGCCGCTCCCGGGATCCGAGCCGGACCTCGCGGACGTGAGGGGCCAGGCCGTCGCGCGCCGCGCCTTGGAGATCGCCGCCGCGGGCGGGCACAACATCCTGTTTTCCGGCCCTCCCGGCTCCGGCAAGACGATGCTGGCGCGAAGGCTTCCCGGAATCCTCCCGCCGCTCTCGCGCGAGGAGAGCCTCGAAGCGACGCGCGTCTGGAGCGTCGCGGGCCGTCTTCCCGCGGGAAGCGGACTCCTCACGCAGCGCCCGTTCCGCGCTCCACATCACGGCGCGTCGGCGGCGGCGCTCGCTGGCGGAGGAGTCGACCCGCGCCCCGGGGAGCTCTCGCTCGCGCACTTCGGCGTCCTCTTCCTCGACGAGCTGCCCGAGTTCCGAAGGGACGCGCTCGAAGCGCTGCGCGAGCCTCTCGAAGACGGCGTCGTCTCCGTCGCCCGCGTGGCCGGAGCGCGCACGTTTCCGGCCCGCTTCCTCCTCGTCGGCGCGATGAATCCGTGCCCGTGCGGCTTTCGCGGGGACCCGCGGCGCGCCTGCTCGTGCTCGCCGCGCGACGTGGCGCGCTACCGCCGGAAGATCTCCGGGCCGCTCCTCGACCGCATCGACCTCCACGTCGAGGTGCCGGCGCTCGCCGCGACGGACCTCGGCACCGAGGGCGACGGCGAGACGTCGGCCGCCGTCCGGGCGCGGGTCGAGGCCGCGCGGGTGCGACAGGCGGCGCGCGCCGGCGACCCCCGCCTCGTGAACGCGGCCGTTCAGGGCCGCCTCGCCCGCTCGATTCTGAAGACGACGCCCGATGCCCGTGCGCTCCTGACTCGCGCCGTGGACCGCCTCACACTTTCGGCGAGGGGTTTCCAGCGCGTTCTGCGCGTTGCCCGGACAATCGCGGACCTCCAGGAGGCGGCCGTGATCCAGCCCGCGCACGTGGCCGAGGCCCTTCGCTATCGTCCCGTCTCTGACCCGGCCGGTACGACTTAGCCGCCGCTTTGTCAATGAGTTGGATGAGGGACGCGTTTCTCCCTTGACAGGTCCGCCACGCGGATTAAGATTTCCATCGTTCAATCGTTGGCCTTCGTGGTGTAAGGCTATGCGTGTGTTTGCGGGAAGGAAACGGATGCCGAGAAGAGAGCACACCATCATCTTCCTGCCCCACGCTAGGGCGCGTTTCCGGCAGTTCCGCGTCTCCTCGCGGCTTCTCTGGTGCTTGGGCGTCTCTTTCGGCCTCGCGGTCGTCCTCGGCGTGACCTTCTCCGTCCTGTGGGTCCGCTCGATCCGCAGGAACAGAGAAGTCACCGCCATTCTGGCCGAGAACTCGGACTTGAGGTCGCGGGCGGCTCTCACGAATACGCGCCTCGAGTCGATCGAGAAGATGCTCGCCGACTTCGAGGATCGCACGCGCCGTCTGTCGATCGTCGCCGGGCTGTCGGCGGTGCGGGATCCCGGCATGGGCGGCGTCGGCGGCCTCACGGCGGTGCCCGTGAACCCCGCGGATTCCGTCGAGTCGGGCCTCAGCGAGGCCGGGCGCCGCGGCGCCCTCCTGTCGTCGCGCCTGAAGGTCGTCGAGAAGAAGCTCTTCCTGCAGGCCGACCAGCTCGCCCTGACACCCAGCATCGCCCCCGCCGTCGGCGTGCTGACGGCGGGCTTCGGGGCGCGCCCCGACCCGTTCACGAACCACTCCGAATTTCACACCGGCATCGACATCTCGACTCCCGCCGGGAATCGCGTCGTCGCTCCGGCGTCCGGCACGGTCGTGCGCGTGGGCTGGGACCAGGGCTACGGCCGCTTCCTGGAGATCGCCCACGGCTACGGCGTCACGACGCTGTATGGGCACCTTCAGGCAGCGCGAGTGGCCGAGGGCCAGCGCGTCAAGCGCGGAGACCTCGTGGCGCTCGTCGGCTCCACGGGCCGCTCCACCGGGCCGCACCTCCATTACGAGGTGCACGCCGACGGCAAACCGGTGAACCCGCTCGACTACGTTTTGAACGCTTTCTGACGGCTTCGCCTCCCCGCCTCTACCTGCTAAACTGATTTTTTGCGCGTCCTCTTCTGGGCGTGCATTCCTCGCATGATCATCGACAAGGCACTCTCCAAAGTCTTCGGGACCAAGCACGAGCGCGACATCAAGGCGATGGTGCCGCGCGTCGGGGACATCAACGCGCTCGAACCCGGGATCAAGGCGCTCTCCGACGCCCAGATCCGCGCGCGCGTGGCCGAGATCCGCACGCGCGTGCTGGACGGCCTGAAAAAGCTGCCCGGGGAGATCGAGGAGAGGCGCGCGCTTTCCCGCGAGGTCCTCGATAAGGAGCTGGTCGAGGTCTTCGCGCTCGTCCGTGAGGCCGCGTGGCGCTCGATCGGACAGCGCCACTACGACGTCCAGCTCATGGGCGGCATGGTCCTTCACGAGGGCAAGATCGCCGAGATGCGCACGGGCGAGGGCAAGACGCTCGTCGCGACGCTGGCCATCTCGCTCAACGCCCTCTCGGGCCGCGGCGCCCATCTCGTCACCGTGAACGATTACCTCGCGCGCCGCGACGCCGAGTGGATGGGCCGCATCTACCAGTTCCTCGGCTTCACGGTGGGCTGCATCCAGCACGACATGCCCGACGAGGAGCGCCGAGACGCCTATGCGCGCGACATCACCTTCGGCACGAACAACGAGTTCGGCTTCGACTACCTGCGCGACAACATGAAGTTCGAGCTCCAACACATGGTCCAGCGCGGGCACGTCTTCGCCGTCGTGGACGAAGTCGACTCGATCCTGATCGACGAGGCGCGGACGCCGCTCATCATCTCGGGCCCGTCCGAGGGCGAGACGGACATCTACTACAAGGTGGACCGGATCATCCCGAAGCTCGTCAAGGGCGAGGAGATCAAGGACAAATACGGAAACAAGACGACGACCGGCGACTACCTCCTCGACGAGAGGGCGCACACGGCCTCTCTGACCGAGGAGGGCGTGACGAAGTGCGAACGCCTCCTCGGCGTCGAGAACCTCTACGACCCGACGAACATCGACCTCCTCCACGCCTGCCAGCAGGCGCTTCGCGCGCATACGCTCTACAAGCGAGACGTCTCCTACGTCGTGCGGGACGGCCAGGTCCTCATCGTGGACGAGTTCACGGGCCGGCTCATGCCGGGGCGCCGCTGGTCGGACGGCCTCCATCAGGCGGTCGAGGCGAAAGAGGGCGTCAAGATCGAGAAAGAGAACCAGACGCTCGCCACGATCACGCTCCAGAACTACTTCCGGATGTACGACAAGCTCGCGGGCATGACGGGCACGGCGGACACCGAAGCCGCCGAGTTCGACAAGATCTACAAGCTCGACGTCGTCGTGATCCCGACGAACCGCGACATGATTCGAATCGACGAGCACGATCTCGTCTACCGGACCGAGCGCGAGAAGTTCGAGGCCGTCGTCGAGGAGATCGCCGAGAAGAGCGAGAAGGGCCAGCCCGTTCTCGTCGGCACGATCTCGATCGAGAAGTCCGAGCTTCTCTCGACCATGCTCAAGAAGAAAAAGGTGCCTCACGTCGTCCTGAACGCGAAGTACCACGAGCAGGAAGCCACGATCGTCGCGCAGGCCGGCCAGGTCTCCGCCGTGACGATCGCGACGAACATGGCGGGCCGCGGCACGGACATCCTCCTCGGCGGCAACCCGGAGTACCTCGCGAAGCAGAAGGCGAAGGACAAGACCCCCGAAGAGATCGAGAGAATCGCGGCCGAGTTCCAGAAAGACACCGCCGAGGCGCACGAGCAGGTCGTCGAGCTGGGCGGCCTCCACATCATCGGCACGGAACGCCACGAATCCCGCCGGATCGACAACCAGCTCCGTGGCCGCGCCGGCCGCCAGGGCGACCCCGGCTCCTCGCGCTTCTACCTCTCGCTCGAGGACGACCTCATGCGCATCTTCGGGTCCGACCGCCTGTCGGGACTCATGAAGCGCCTCGGCATGGAGGAGGGCGTCCCCATCGAGCACCGCTGGGTGACGAAGTCCATCGAGCGCGCGCAGACACAGGTCGAGGGCCGCAACTTCGACACGCGCAAGCACCTCCTCGAATACGACGACGTGATGAACAAGCAGCGCGCGGAGATCTACCGGCTCCGCAAGGAGATCCTCACCGGGACGCTCTCGCGCGATTACGTCGTGGCCCTCGCGGAAGACGTCTCGGAAGATTACGTCGACCGCCACTGCTCCGCCGCCAAGGACCCGTCCGAATGGACCTGGGACGCCTTCGAAACCCTCGCCTTCGACACGTATGGATTCAAGCCGTCCGAAAAAGGGCTCGGCGTGGGCGACACGAACACGGAGCTCAAGAACAAGCTGCGCACGGCCGTGCGCGAGACGTACGAGGCGAAAGAGAAGGCCGTCGGCGCGCAGACGCTGCGCGACTTCGAGAAGTTCTTCATGCTCCAGACGGTCGACACGCTCTGGAAGGACCACCTCCTCGCGCTCGACCATCTGAAGGAAGGCATCGGCCTGCGCGGCTACGGCCAGCGCGATCCGCTCGTCGAATACAAAAGGGAGTCTTTCCAGCTCTTCGAGGCGATGAAGGAAGGCATCGAGGAGCAGATCCTCCAGTACCTCTTCCGTTTCGAGGTCGCCGAAGCACCCGTCGAGCGCGCGGCACCCCCGCGCGAGGCGGAGCCCTCCCTGACCGCTGGGGCGGTGAGTGGCTCAGCGGCCTCGCGCCGCGCGGCGTCGGACCTCGAGAAGCGCGCGAAGCAGAAGGAGCAGAACCACCAGTTGCAGGGCTCCTTCGACCCGACGGCGGGAGGCGATTTCGACGTGTCCACGGTGAAGGCCTCGGGCCCCAAGGTCGGTCGGAACGACCCGTGCCCGTGCGGCTCCGGGAGGAAGTACAAGAAATGCCACGGAGCGACCGGGACGGGCGCTGCCGCCGGCTGACGGGGCAGACGAAAGAGGCCATCCACCGTCTGTGGTATGAATCCCCATGGTGAATGACCGGGAAATCCCGCTCGCCCTCACGTTCGACGACGTCCTCCTCCTCCCCGCCCGCTCGAAAGTCCATCCCGCCGAAACCGACCTGAAGACGCGGCTCGCACCAGGGATCGGGCTGAACATCCCCATCCTTTCGGCCGCGATGGACACGGTCACCGAGTCGCGCCTCGCGATCGCGATGGCGCAGAACGGCGGGCTGGGCGTCATCCACAAGAACCTCACGATCGATTCGCAGGCCGCCGAGGTCGACAAGGTGAAGCGTTCGGAGAGCGGAATGATCGTCGACCCCGTCACCTGCCGCCCGACCCAGAGGATCTCGGAAGCGCTCGAGGTCATGGCGAACTTCCGGATCTCGGGGGTGCCGGTCGTGGACGACCGCGGCAAGCTCGTCGGCATCCTGACGAATCGCGATCTGCGCTTCGAGACGCGCATGGACCTCCCGATCTCCGAGCGCATGACGAAGGAGAACCTCGTGACGTGCCCGCCGGGCACGACGCTCGAGCAGGCCAAGGAGCTGCTTCACCGCCACCGCATCGAGAAGCTGCTCGTCGTGGACCGCGCCGGCAACCTCAAGGGCCTCATCACGGTCAAGGACATCCAGAAGCAGATCAAGTACCCGAGCGCGTGCAAGGACTCGTTCGGCCGCCTGCGTGTGGCCGCGGCGGTGGGCGCGACCACCGATCTCCTAGACCGGGCCCGGGAGCTCGTCGCGGCGAAGGTGGATCTCCTCGTGCTCGACTCCTCGCACGGCCACAGCGAAGGCGTGCTGGAGGCGCTCTCGTCCCTGAAGAAGAAGTTCCCGTCCGTCCCTGTTCTCGCGGGCAACGTGGCGACGGCGGAAGGGACGCGCGATCTCGTGCGCCGGGGGGCCGACGCCGTGAAGATCGGCATCGGGCCCGGCTCCATCTGCACGACGCGCGTCGTCACGGGCGCCGGTGTGCCACAGATCCACGCGATCCAGGAATGCGTCAAGGGCGCCGCGAAGTCGAACATCTCCCTCGTGGCCGACGGCGGCATCAAGTTCTCGGGCGATGTCACGAAGGCGCTCGCCGCGGGCGCGCATTCCGTGATGATCGGGAGCCTCTTCGCGGGCACGGACGAAGCGCCCGGCGAGACGATTCTTTATCAGGGCCGCACGTTCAAGGCGTATCGCGGCATGGGCTCGCTCGGCGCGATGAAGCTGGGCTCCGCCGACCGGTACTTCCAGGACGAGGAAGAGCCGCGAAAGCTCGTGCCGGAGGGTATAGAGGGCATGGTTCCCCACAAGGGACCCGTTTCGACGCTCCTCACGCAGCTGACGGGCGGCGTGCGCTCGGGCATGGGCCTCGCGGGCGCCGCGACCCTCCCGGAGCTCGTGAGAAAGGCGCGGTTCGTGCGCATCACGGCGGCGGGCCTCCGCGAGAGCCACGCCCACGACGTGATCATCACGAAGGAAGCGCCGAACTACAGGCGCGAAGAGATCTGAGCGAGCTCTCCTTCAAGGACCACTTCTCCGGCCACGCAAGCGATTACGCCCGCTACCGGCCCACGTACCCGCCCGAGCTCTTCCGGACCGTCGCGGCTCTGACGCCGCGGCACGAGCGCTGCTGGGACGCTGGTACTGGGAACGGGCAGGCCGCCGTCCCTCTCGCGGAGCACTTCGCCGAGGTCGTCGCGACGGACGCGAGCGCCGACCAGATCGCCCACGCGACGCCGCACCCGCGTGTCACCTACCGCGTGACGCCTGCCGAGAGGTCGGGCCTGAAAGGCGGATGGGCCGACCTCGTGACCGTCGGGCAGGCGGTTCATTGGTTCGATCAGAGGAGATTCTTCGAGGAGGTGAAGAGGGTCGGCGTGCCTGGAGGCGCCATCGCGGTGTGGGCATACGATCTCTTTGATCTGGAGGGCGAGGCCGGAGCGGCTGTTCGCCGCTTTCACGCCCGCGTCGAGCCGTTCTGGCCCCCGGAACGCGCGCTCGTCGCACTTCGCTATGCTGATCTCGTCATTCCATTCGAGGAAATTCCCGTCCCGCGCGTGGCCATGACCGCGCAATGGGATCTCGAACGAATGCTCGGATATCTTTCCACCTGGTCGGCGGTCAAAGCGTTCGAAAGGGCGAACCGGGAGAATCCGGTCGAGACCCACCGGGCAGAGCTGACCGGGGCCTGGGGCGACCCTGCCGACGAGAAGACAATCACCTGGCCTCTCGTCCTTCGCGCGGGAAGGATCGGCTAGAACGAAGGGCAGCAGCAAGATGCAGTTTCCCGACCTCATTCCGATTCTTCAGGTCGCCATCGGCCCGGTCATCCTCATCTCGGGCGTCGGCCTCCTGCTCCTCACCATGAGTAACCGGCTCGGTCGCATCTTCGATCGCACGCGGCAACTCTCGCAGGAGCTCCGTCTCGCCCAGTCTGCGGAGCCAGACCGCGCCGTCGCACAGCTCACCATTCTTCTCACTCGGGCGCGCATCGTACGCGCCGCAATAGCGGCGGCCTCAATCAGCGTCCTTCTTGCAGCCTTGCTCATCATCGTCATTTTCGTCGGCGCCCTGTTCAAGCTGTCATTTGCCGCGGCTGTCGTGGGCCTGTTCTCCTCGTGCCTGGCGTCCCTTATCGGCTCACTTCTCTTGTTCATCAGGGACATCAACTTGTCACTCAAGGCTCTCCGTCTCGAAGTCGGTACAGCGGGCGACCGCGCTGCCTAGCCCAGTGCTCCAGCGGAGTCGCTTGCGCCCGCCGCCGACCTCGATATCGTGAGGTGCCACGAGCTACAATGAATCGAGTCTCTTGGGTCAAGGTCGGCACGTTCGTCGTGCTCGTTCACGCTCTGGCTTACTGCGGCCAGGGCGTTCTCAAATCGCCCCTCCAGTCGGGCTGGGATCCGACGGCCACCGCGGAGGCTTCGCCGCTCGCCCGGTTCGACGCGGGTTGGTATCGCTCTATCGCCGCGAGCGGGTACTTCTGGGACCCCTCCACAGGCGTCGGAAACCTGGCGTTCTTCCCCTTCTACCCCTTCCTCATGAAGGTGCTGGCCTTTTCGGGGCTCCCGCTCTTTTGGGCGGGAACGCTCCTCTCGCACGCGTTCTTCGTCATCTCGGTCGTTCTGCTTCAGCGGCTTGAGGCGCGACGGCCCGGGCCGGCCCCGGCGCATACCTCACTCCTGGCTCTTCTCACGTTCCCGTGGGCATTCTTCCTCCTCGCCCCGTACACCGAGTCACTCTTTCTCGCGCTCGCCCTGGCAACGTTCCTGGCGGCTCGTCGCGGGCGATGGGGTCTTGTCGCCTTCCTTGGCTTTCTTGCAGGCCTCACGCGCCTTTTCGGCCTGGCCCTCGTTCCGCCGCTTCTGATCCTTGCCTGGCGCGCCAGCGCGCAGCCCGTCAGAACGCATGAGGGAACTCGGCTGGGCGCTGTTCTCGCGGCGCTCACCCCCGCCATCGGTTTTGGGACTTTCGTCACATGGCTCGCGTTCCGGTTCCGCGACCCGCTCGTGTTCGTTCACGCCTTGCAGCGAGGCTGGGGCCGCCGACCAGGCTGGTCAGGCCTGCTGTCGTCCCTTTACGCAATTGTGGAGAACATTCGCCAGCGCGGGTGGTTTCACGTTGGTCCCGCGGTCGATCTGCTGGTGGTTCTACTCCTCGTCGCATCGGTCGTCCACGCCCTGCGTTCGGGAAGGCGCACCAGCGCGTCCTACGTCGGGTCCGGCGTCACGCTCATCGCGGTGAGCGGCTCGCTTCTTTCCTCGGGCCGATATGCGCTGGTTCTGTTCCCCGTGTTTGGCTTCCTTGCGCTCCTCGCACGAAGACCTGTCGTGTGGTATTCGTATCTGCTTCTCTCCTCCACACTCCAGGCCTACCTAGTCGTGCGCTTCGTCAACAACCTCTGGGTCGCTTAGGAGCTTCTCGACCGCGCCTTCGATCTCCTTCTTCGTTTTCGCGAAGCGCTCGCCCGTCGCCGGGCCGTCGAAGCCCGAGTGGATCTTCACGATCCGGTGCCTGCGGTCGAGGAAGAGCGTCGTCGGATAGCCCTCCCAACCTTCCAGCGGAAGGATCGCGGGCGAGGTAGGCGCGCCTCTCGTCGTGCCCGCGAGGAGGATCGGATACCTCGTTCCGAAGCGCTCGATGAACCTCTTCACCTGCCGGCGGTTGCGCTCCACGTCGTCCGTGTATTCGAACGAGAGCGAAACGATCTCGAGACCCCGCGGCCCGTATTTCTCCTCGAGATCCCGCAGAAACGGTGCCTCGTCGGCGCAGTTCGGACACCACGTCCCCATGAACGCGATGAGCATGGGCTTCCCGGCAAAACGTGCGTCCGCCGTCGACACGATCCGGCCCTCGACGTCGGGAAACGACACGACGTACGGTTGAGACGGATCCTTCGGCTTGACGATGTCGAAGGAGCCCGGCAGGAACGTGGCGGCGGCGGCCGCGTCGAGCCGGGTCCCGCGCCAGGAGACGGGCGGATTCATGCGCGAGCGGTATTCCCCCGCGAGCCTGCCGTCCGGCAGCAGCTCGGCGTCGAAACGGTAGACGTGCACGCCGTCGAAAACCGACAGGACGAGCCTTTCCCCGTCGAACGTGCCGTGCAGGGCACCATAGTCGCCGGTCGTCGAGAGAAACGTCCCCGTCACTGCGGTGCCCTTCTGCCGGAAAACGCCGGTCAGCTTCTCGATGGTCTTTCCGTCGCGCATCTCCACACCCCAGCTCCCGTCCAGGGAAGCGCCGCCTCTCGGGACGGGCGCGGCGGGCGCCCTTCGGGACGCGCGAAACGGCACCTCGGCGAGACCCGCCGCGATGACGCGCGTGTATCGGCCTTCCAGCTCTGGGCCCTTCGGCTCCGCCACGACCGTCGCGTCGTAGTGCGCGAGCTCGAGCGTCAGTTTCGCGCCGTCCCAGGAGGCCGATGTGAACGGGATCTCGGAGGCGCCGTTCAGGAGCGATGCGGAAAGGCCGGAGCCCTTCGCGACGACCTTCAGGTCGAAGAAGACTTCGTGCCCCACCGAGGGAATCAGCTCGGCGTGCCAGAGGCCGACGGGCGCGGCACCGGGCGCGGGGGGAGAAGAAAAAAGACTCTTAGAAAGTAAGAGGGGAAGGGCGATGAGCAACACGATGAGAGCGTACGCGCCCGGCCGAGGCGTTGCCATCCCCCTATTCCCTTCTAAGTAACTTTGCAGACCGTCACCCGTCGCTCGGACGCCCGAATTCCCGCACGGGTCCGAAGCAAATCAGTCATTCCTTCTCTTTCTTCCTTTTCAGTTTTTCCCTCAGCGCCCGGATCGCCTCGGCGCGCGCCTTGAGATCCTTCTCCGCCCCTTCGCCCGACGGCCGGTAGTAGTTCCGACCCTGCAGCGCGTCGGGCAGGCACGAGAGGCCCGCGGTCTTCTCGGCCAGATCGTGCGCGTAGCGGTAGCCCTTCCCGTAGCCCACGTTCTTCATGAGCTTCGTCGGCGCGTTACGGATCGCGAGGGGCGGCGGCTCGTTCGGGCGCTCGTGCACGTCGGCCACGGCCTCTCCGTACGCCGTGTAGAGCGCGTTCGACTTCGGCGCCAGCGCCATGTGCACGACGATCTCGGCGAGCGCGAGCGCGCCCTCGGGCATGCCGATGAAGTGCACGGCTTCCTTCGCCGCCATCGCGAGCGCCAGCGAGGACGGGTCGGCGAGGCCGACGTCCTCGGAGGCGAAGCGCACGAGGCGGCGGGCGACGTAGAGCGGGTCCTCCCCCGCCTCGAGCATCCGCGCGAGCCAGTAGAGCGACGCGTCCACGTCCGAGTCGCGGAGTGACTTGTGGAGCGCGGAGATGAGGTTGAAGTGCTCCTCGCCGGACTTGTCGTACAGGAGGACTTTTCGCTTGAACAGATCCTCGAGAAGGGAAACCGAGAGCGGAGAAGAATTTTCTTCGAAGGGAACATGGGAAACGGCCGCCTCGAGTGCCGTGAGCGCCCTTCTGGCGTCGCCATCGGCAAATCGTGATATCCATTCGAAGGCATCCTCGTCGACCGTCACCCGGGCCGCGAGTCCCCTCGTGGGGTCCGCGAGCGCTCTCTTCATCAGCCTCACGAGGTCCGCCTCCGTGAGCGCGGGCAGGATGACGACCCGAAGCCGGGAGAGCAGCGCGCCGTTCAGCTCGAACGAGGGATTCTCGGTCGTGGCGCCCACGAGCACGATGTCTCCGACCTCGACGAACGGCAGAAACGCGTCCTGCTGCGCCCGGTTGAAACGGTGGATCTCGTCCACGAAGAGCAGCGTGCGGCGGCCCCGGCGCTTGGCGCGGGCCGCTTCCTCCATCACGTTCCGGATCTCCTTGATGCCCGAGACGACGGCCGAGAATCCGATGAAGCGGGCCTGGGTCTTCGCCGCGATGATCCGCGCGAGCGTCGTCTTGCCGCTTCCAGGGGGGCCCCAGAAGACGAGCGAGGGAACCTTGTCGGCCGCGAGCGCCTTCGCGAGAAACGAGCCGGGGCCGATGAGATCCGCAGGCCCTTCCACCTCGGAGAGGTCGCGGGGGCGCATCCGCTCCGCGAGCGGCGCGTCCCGCGGCACGACCCCCTCGGCGGCGGGCCCGTCTTCAGCCGGGCGCTCGTCCTCGAAGAGGTCGCCCGGCGACGAGGTCACGCCCGTGGGCGTCCTTTCGCTCGCTGCTCGAGGTCGCTCGTGAGGCGGTCGAGCGCCGGGATCTCGGGATGCTCCTTCTTGAGCTTCGTGAGGATCTCGAGCGCCTTTTTCGTATCGCCTTTGTCGATGCCGTAGACGATCGCGAGATTGAACTGCGCCGGCCAGTGGTTCGGATCGCGTGCCGACGCCTGCGTGAACATCGTCAGCGCCTTGTCGACGTTGCCGAGATTCCGGTACGCGACTCCGAGATCGGTGAGGACGTTGGGATCGGCGTCGCGCAGCTTGAGAGCCCTCTCGTAAGCGTCGACCGCCTTCTTCCAGTCCTCGACGTCGTACGCCGTGTTCCCGAGCTGCACGAGGAGGTCCGCGTTCTTCGGCTCCTTCGCCACGGCCGCCTCGAGGTCGGAGAGCTTCTGCCGGGCGACCGGGTCGACGGCGAGAGACGGCTGCCCGCCGCCGCTGCCGGGCAGATCGCGCGTCGCGCCCGGGCCGACGCCGGCGAGGCCGGCATGCGGATCGGACAAGGAAGCCTGCGGCACCCCCGACGGGTTCTTGTCCAGGTACAGATATGCGGCCGCGAAGCCGGCGAGAAGGCCCACGGCGAGGAACAGCCCCCGGTCCGGCCACGGGGACGTGCGAGGCGCCGGCGCCCCCGGGGCGCGGGCTTTTTTCTCCCGGACGAGCTTTCCGGCCGGGACGGGCGGAGGCAGGTGGTCGTCCATCTCTTCGGCAGTCATTTCGATTCACTCTCCTCGTCGCGCACCGGCTGCGCCGCCCACGTCCCCGCCACGGGGCCTGAGACCGGGGCCGGCGCGATCTGCGTCCCGTCCCACGTGCCCGCGATGCGGCGCGATGCCCCGATCGTCAAGCGGCCGTAAAACTTCGCATCCACGCCGAGCTCGGAGTCGATCCGCTCGAGCGTGACGCGGTCGCCCACGAACGTGCCCCTGAGAGAACCATGAAACCCGCCGTCGAGGACATAGTCCCCCGAGAGGATTGTGCCGTCGAGCGAGAGGCGGTAGAAGCCGCGCCGCGCTCCCGGGTTGATGAAGACCTCCCAGCGGCCCGTGAGAGGGTCGGAAAGCGTGGTTCTGAGGGCCTCGCGGCGGCGCGCGATCTCCTCCCGGAACGCGGCGAGGCGCCGCACGCGCTCGGCGAGCCGCTCGGAAACGGCGAGGCGCCTGTTCTGTCCTGCCTGCACGCGCGCCCGCGCGTCAGAGGCGGCCTGCTCGGCCTGCTCCAGCGCGTTTCGGTCCAAGATGCCCTCGCGCGCGAGACGAGCGATTTGATTCAGGGCCGAAGTGAAGTCGGCCTCCGCCCGCGACGCCTGCCCCGAGATCCGGTCGAACTCCTCGAGATCCTCGGTCACGCGCCGCTTCTCCATGTCGACCGACGCCAGCAGGACGTCGAGCACGCCATCGCCCGTCCGGCTCGGGACGGGCGCGGCGGCAGCCGGCAGCGCGAGCGTCAGCAGGAGTCCCACCGTCAGGCCGGTGAGCATCGGGCGCGAAGCCATCCTCGCCACTATACGGAAGTTGCGGCCGCCCCATCGCGTCCGGAGTTTCTTTCGGGCGTGGAGGGGGCCAGGGGGACCCGGCCCGGGTTTCCCCTGGGCAATTCAGTGGTCGCGGTTATTTCCGGCCAGGACCGCGACGGGACGCCGCTTGAGGATCGCCCGGTCGAGTGCCTTCTCTACTTCGGTCGCGACCTCGCCCTCCGGCAGCCCGTTGATCTGCGCGATCTCGGAGACGATCAGATAGCGGGCGCGCTCGTACATCTTCTTCTCGCGGAAGGAGAGCGCCTTTTGTTTCTGCACCCACGTCAGGTTCTTGAGGACGTCCGCGATGTCCGTGAGGCGGCCGGAGCGCATCTTGTCGAGGTTCTGCTTGTACCGGCCCTTCCAGTCGCCGCTCGGCGGGAGCATCGCGTTCTCGAGAACGCGGAAGACCGAGCCCACGTCCTTGCGCCGCGTGAGCGGGCGGAGGCCGATGCGGTCCGAGTTCCCGACCGGCACCATCACGCGCGAGTTGTTCCCGATGAGGCGAAGCTGATAGCAGGGCGCGGTCGAGCCTTCGAGGAGGGACTCCTGGATCGTTTCCACGACCCCGACGCCGTGGTTCGGGTAGACAAGCCTGTCGCCGATCTTGAAAGCCACGGCAAAATCCTCCTTGGAAAGGGGACCAAGAGATTACTCCCGCCCCCTCCGTGCGTCAATGAGTTTGGCAGGCGCTAAACTCCCCGCCATGCCGAACGATTCCGGCCGCAACTCGCTCGTCGCCGAGATTCCCGTCTCCTTACCCGGGAAGCCCGACGCCGCGCGCACGGAAGAGCCCGACGAGGTGATGGCCCGCAACATCGCGGGCGTGCGCGCCGAGCGCCTCGCGGGCTACCACGACCATCGGGGCTCGCTCGTGCCCTTCATGGATTTCACGAGGCCTTTCTGGAACGAACCGATCGTCCACGCGTACGAGTTCACGATCCGGCCCGGGCGCATCAAGGGCTGGGGCATGCACCGCCGGCAGGCGGACCGCTACTTCGTTCAGACGGGCGACCTGCGAATCGTGCTCCACGACGGGCGCGAGGGCTCCCCCACGAAGAACGCCTTCTGCGAGTTCTGGTTCGCCGGGAGCGGATCCCTCCTCCTCTACATCCCGCAGGGCGTCTGGCACGCGACGTTGAACTGGGGCACGACGCTCGGGAGGATCGTGAACTTCGGCACGGCGCGGTTCGACCCCGCGGACCCCGACAAGGCCCGCATCGACCCGCACTCCGGCGTCATCCCGTTCGACTGGACGATCCGGGACGGCTGAGAGAGCGCAGCGCTGCGCGCAGCGGCTCGAGGACGGGCAGGAGGCGCAGGTAGATCCGCCACCAGAGGACGCTGGTCATCGCGGCGCTCTCCGCCTCGAGGCTGCGCGCATACTCGCGTTGGAGCGCGAGGTCCTGCTCGAGGGCGCGGCGCTCGTCCTCCACGTCGGCCGCCCGCGCCTCCGCGGGAGGCGCAGCGGTTCGCCGCTGTCCCGACGCGAGGCGCGCGGCGCGCTCCCCGGCCCGCGCGAGCGCGCGGGCGACGGACTCCGGCGAACCTCCGTCCCAGGGCTCCTGCGCCGCGATCGCTTCTCCCCACTTCGCGAGAAAAGACGCGCGATTGTGCGCCGAGACCCACTCGCGGAACTGCTTTCGCGAGCTGGAACCCCGCCGGTGCCGGTTGCGGGCGTGCGGCTCGAAGAGGACGGACCAACCGGCTTCGCGGAGCCCCATCGCAAGGTCGGTGTCGACGAAATACGCCGGGAAAAATCGCTCGTCGAGCCCGCCGGCGGCGTCCCAGGCCGCCGCGCGGACGAGAAGGGCGTTCGACCCGCAGAAGTCCACGGCGCGCCGGCGGCCGAAGGCGTCGGGCCGCGGCGGAGCGCCCGCCCAGGGCGGCGACGTCGCGCCGTCGCGCCAGAGAATCACTCCGGCGCCCTGCAGCGTCCCGTCCGGGAAGAGGACGAGCCCGCCAACGGCCCCCGCCTCGGGATGGGCGTCGGCCGCCGCGACGAGCGCCTCGAGCCAGCCCGCCTCGATCTCGGAGTCGTCGTGGAGAAGGGCCAGGAACTCCCCCCGCGCCACGCGCCGGCCGCGGTTCCCCGAGCGCGCGAGCCCCAGCCGCACGGAGGACGCGACGACCCGAGCCCCGGGCGCGGCGGCCTCGACGCGCGCCGCCGCGCCTTCCGGCGCGCCGTCGAGGACCACGATCGTCTCCGTCGGGATCGACGCCGGCAGGTGCCGCTCGAGCGAGCGCAGGCACGCGAACAGGAGTTCCTGGTCGGCCGCCGACGGGACGACGATCGAGACGCGCGGCGCCTCGGACCGGGGAATGTGGATGAGATCGCTCACGCCGGGCCGTGACGATAGCAAGTGGTGCCGGAGGAGGGAGTCGAACCCTCACGGCCTTGTGGACCGGGGGATTTTGAGTCCCCTGCGTCTGCCATTCCGCCACTCCGGCTCGCCGGAAAGAGTCTACTGCCAGTCGAGCCGGACGTTGCGGTGGAGGTGCGCGGCGGCGCAGCCGGCGATCGTGCCGAGGACGTTCCAGAAGACGTCGTTCACGTCGGTCGCGCGGGTCGGCAGGAAGAGCTGGACCGTCTCGATGCCCACGCTGAACAGCGTCCCCGCGATGAGGACGTCCGCGTGGTTCCGCGCGGCGGAGCGGCCGGGGCCGTCGAGGAACTTCCACAGCAGGAACGCCCACACCGCGAACATCGCGAGGTTTCCGACGATCCCGACCACCGCGTAAAGGAACGCGTTCGACAGGTAGCCGCCGCGCCCCGCGCGCAGGATGAGGCGCTGGATGTCGTCGAACGGCGCGAGATTCGTGCGCACTCCTCCGCTCCCCTGCACGAGAAGCGTCACGGCGAGGAGGAGGCACGAATACGAGGCCAGCAGCAGCCCCTGAACGCCCTTGCCGACGCGGATCGTGCGCACGGCGCGCAGATTACCCGAACAGGCGTTGACGAGGCCCCGCCTCCTCCCGACAATGCCTCCGTGACGACGCCACCGCCGACTTCGCCCGCGCGCACCACCGCCGTGCCCGCGCACGAGGGTTTTTTCGTCTCGGAGTTTCTCGGCGAGACGGTGCGCGACGTGGCGCGCCACCCCGTCGGAAAAATCTCGGACTTCGCCGTCGCCACGAGCACGCGCGCCCCCTTTCCGCGCGTGACGGGCCTCCTCATCCGCGACCGCTTCGAGACGTTCGTCCTGCCCTGGGAGGACGTCGCCATCTTCCAGCGCGGCGCCGTGCGCACCCGGCTCGTGAGGGAGGACCTCCTGCATCGTCCCGCGCGGGAGGACGAGATCTTCCTCGCGCGCCATCTTCTCGACAAACAGATCGTGGACATCAACGGCGTGAAGGTCGTGCGCGTGAACGACCTCAAGCTGGACGTGCTGTCGGGCGACCTCGTGCTCACCGCCGCCGACGTGGGCGTGCGCGGCCTCGTGAGGCGGGTCTTCGGCGCGCGTGTCACGCCGCGCGGAGGAAGGCTTTCCGACGCATCTCTTCCGGCGCGGCTCATACCGTGGGACTCGATGCAGCCGCTTCACGGGCGCCTCGAGCGTCTCGAGACCACGCTGCCCCAGGAGAAGCTCCAGCGGCTCCATCCGGCCGACATCGCGGAGATCCTGAGCCAGGTCTCGGGCACCGAGCGATCCGGCATCTTCCAGAAGCTGAACGTCGAGACGGCTGCCGAGACGCTGCACGAGATGGAGCCCGAGATCCAGGCGGAGATCATCGAGGACCTGCCCGAGAGGCGCGCCTCGGAGATCCTCGAGCAGATGCCCGCGGACGAAGCGGCGGACGTCCTCGGCGAGATCGAGGGCGAGCACGCCCGCGACCTCGTCCAGCTCATGGAGAAGGGCGCGGCCGAAGAGGTCACCGAGCTGCTCGTGCACGACGAGAACACGGCGGGCGGCCTCATGGGAACCGACTTCGTCACGTTTCCGCCGAATCTCTCCGTGCGCGAGACGCTCCAGCGCCTCAGACCCCTGGCCCGCGACGCCGAGGCTCTCTTCTACTTCTACGTCGTCGACGAGAAGGATCGCGTGCTGGGCGCGCTCTCGGTGCGCAACCTCCTCGCCGCCGACGATGACACGCTTCTCGAGAACGCCATGGCGACGCCCGTGCGTAGCGTCACGGCGGACGTCTCGGCCGACGAGGTCGCCGAGACGATGTCCAAGTACGACCTCCTCGCCCTGCCCGTGACCGACCCCGAAGGCGTTCTCGTCGGCATCATCACGATCGACGACGTCGTCGACCGACTTCAACCGCAGCCTCGCCGCCACCGGCGGAGGCTGCGGTGATCGCGCCGGCCGCCGACACGGCCTCTTCGCGCTCCGAGGTCCGCGGCTGGAAGCGGCGTGTGATGCTCTTTCTCGCGGTCCTCGGACCCGGGATCATCACGGCGAACGTCGACAACGACGCGGGCGGCATCGCGACGTACTCCATCGCGGGCGCCCACTTCGGCTACTCGCTGCTCTGGACGCTCGTCCCCATCACGATCGCCCTCATCGTCGTCCAGGAGATGTCCGCACGCCTCGGCGCCATCACGGGAAAGGGCCTCGGCGAGCTCATACGCGAGAACTACGGCCTGAGGGCCACGTTCTACCTGCTCGTCGCCCTCCTCGTGACGGACATCGGGAACACGGTCGCCGAGTTCGCCGGCTGGGCGGCCGCGCTGGAGATCTTCGGGATCCCGCGCTTCGTCTCCGTGCCCATCGGCGCGTTCGTCGTGTGGTGGATCGTCGTGAAAGGGAACTACAAGTCGGTCGAGAAGGTATTCCTGATCGCCTGCACGATCTACCTGACGTACATCCTGTCGGCGATCTTCGCGAAACCCGTCTGGAAGGACGTCCTCAAGCAGACTTTCGAGCCCAGGATCGAGTCGAGCGCCGCGTGGATCCTGATGATCATCGGGATCGTCGGAACGACGATCGCGCCCTGGATGCAGTTCTACCTCCAGGCCTCCATCGTGGAAAAACGAATCGGCCCGGAGGAGTACAAGCTCTCGCGCTGGGACGTCATCGTCGGCTGCATCCTGACGGACGTGGTCGCGTTCTTCATCATCGTCGCCTGCGCGGCCACCCTCTTTCCGAAGGGGATTCGCATCGAAGGCGCCGAGCAGGCGGCGCTCGCCTTGAAGCCGCTCGCGGGGAAATGGGCCGGTACGCTCTTCGCCTTCGGGCTCGCGAACGCCTCGCTGTTCGCGGCCTCCATCCTGCCGCTCGCCACGGCCTATTCCATCTGCGAGGGGCTGGGCTTCGAGGCCGGTGTGAACAAGACCTGGAGCGAGGCGCCCCAGTTCAATACGCTCTACACGGGCATGATCGTGATCGGCGCCGGCATCATCCTGATTCCCGGGGTTCCGCTCTTCCCCGTCCTCTTCCTGTCCCAGGTGCTGAACGGGTTGCTCCTCCCGTTCGTCCTCGTGTTCATGTGCCTCCTCATCAACCGCGAGGACCTCATGGGTGAGCACGTGAACGGCCGCGTGTGGAACTGGGTGGCCTGGGGGACCTGCGTCGTCATGATCGGACTGACGCTGGTCCTCGTCGTCACGTCGATCTGGCCCGGGCTGTTCCCGGCGAGCCCCTAAGCACGGGTATGCCCGTTGCTTGCCAACCTGTCGTGTGGCGTGTGCGTCTCATTGCGGGAACACCCATGCGTTCGGCTCCAAAATCCGGTCTTTCAGGAGGTTTCATGCGTCGTTTCCTCGGCTTTCTCGCTCTCGCCTGCGCCGTTCTGACGCTCGCGGCGCCCGCTTACGCTCAGGACCGCACCGGCACGTGGGAGATCTCGCCGTTCGCGGGCGGCTACTTTGGCGGTCGCCTTTACGGCAACTACACGGTTCCCTTCTCGTCCGGCACGGTGTCGAACGTCCGATTCCTCGAGCCGGACGACGACCTCGCGTACGGCGCACGCCTCGCGTACAACATCACGCGCCATTTCGGCTTCGAAGTCGACTGGACCTCCGCGCGTGCCGATCTCCGCTCTCCCGACTTCTTCGGCTCCGTTCCGCGACATCTCAACGTCGGGACCCTGCGCCAGAACGTCTACGAGGCGAACGCCCTGTTCAATTTCGGGCGTCGGCGCGTGATCGGCTACGTCGGCATAGGCGCCGGCAGCGCGGTCGAGAAGCGGGACATCGCCGGCGTCAACCCGGCCGCGACCGGCCGTTTCACGGCGAATCTCTCGGTCGGAGGAAAGTTCTTCTTCGTCCCGCGCGTCGGGCTGCGCATCGACGGCCGCTACCGCGCCATCGACCTCCGCTCTGACGATGGCACCTCCTGTGACCACAACATTTTCTGCGACAACCGGCGGGGAAACTGGTCGTACAACGGAGAGGTCACCGGAGGGCTCGTCTTCGCCTTCTGAGCCTCACGGGGAGGAGGGGCGGATTCCCGGAGGCTCGACGTCGATCGTGCGCGACCCGTCGGACTCGATGCGCAGCGCGACGCGCCAGGCCCGCCGTTCGGTCAACGGCGGACGCGGCCATTCCACCGCGAGAATCGCGCTTTTCCGCTCGTCGAGACCGAGGTCCGCGATCGACGCGCCCGCGAAGACTCGATAGAGGTCGCCGTGGACGAGAAGGGGCGGCTTCCCCGCCGGCCCGTATTCGTGCACGAGAGCGAAGCTCGGGGACGACACGTCCTCCGGGTCGAGGCCGAGCCCGGCAGCGATCCCCTTTACGAAGGCAGTCTTGCCGGCACCGAGCTCCCCTTCGAGGAGCACGACGTCGCCGGGCGCGAGACGGCGCGCGAGGCTCGCCCCGAGGCGCCTCGTTTCCTCCTCGGTTGCCGAGACGTGCGACGTCACCCGCCGACGCTCTCGCGCGCTTCGAAGAAGGCCTCGGAGAGCGCTTCCACGACGTCGGACGCCGAGAGCGACTCCTCCCCTCTGACCTCCCGTACGAAGTCACCTGCCATGCCGTGGAGCCAGGCGGCCGCGCAGGCCGCATCGAAGGCGTCGAGGCCCCGCGCGAGGCACGCCCCGACGACGCCGGTGAGGACGTCGCCCGTCCCCCCCGAGGCAAGCGCGGGGTTCCCAGCGAGGACGGGCACGACCTGACCCGCCGGCGAGGCCACGAGGGGCCGGAACCCCTTGAGGATGACGACTGCCTTCGCCCGCGAGGCGATCTCGCGCGCTGCGACCTCCCGATCCGCGTTCACGCGCTCCGCGTCGAGGCCGAGGAGGCGCCCGGCCTCCCCGGCGTGCGGCGTGAGCACGGTGGGTGCGACCCGCGAAGCGAAGTACGCGGCCTCGCCGGCGAGGTTGAGCGCGTCCGCGTCGAAGACCGCCGGAAGGCGCGCCGCCGCCGTGCGCTGAAGGAGCGCGCGGGCAGCCGTCGACGCGCCGAGCCCGGGTCCGACCGCGAGGGCGTCGAAACGCGCGACATCGACGTCGGCGCCTGCCGTCGTCGTCTCGGGGCTGAGCGCGTGTACCACCCAACGCACGGAATCCGGCGCGAAAACGCTGACGAGGCCGGCCCCCGCACGGTGCGCTCCTCGCGCCGCGAGGGCGGGCGCCCCCGCCATGCCCTCGGTGCCTCCCACCACGAGCAGGCGCCCGAACGTGCCCTTGTGCGCCGTCGCCTCGCGCCGCGGGAAGAGTCTCGCGACGTCCAGAGCGCAGATGGCATCTCCCGCGGTCCCGCTCTCCTCCTCCAGAGGCAGAAAGCCGATGCCGGCGACGCCAATCCGCCCGCAAAGAGCCGCGGCAGGCAGGCGCACGTGACAGGGCTTCGGGTATCCGAACGTGACGGTGAGGTCGGCGCGTACGGCGGGAGACCACGGGAGCGGCTCGTCGGCCGAGAGACCAGAGGGCACGTCGACCGAGACTACGAACGACCGCCCTTCCGCGACGAGGCGCACGGCGCGCGCCGGAAGCCCGTCCGGCGAGATGGGCCTTTTCAGGCCCGTGCCGAAGAGCGCGTCCACGACGAGCGTCGCCGTCCGCAGAGGTTCGAGATCGGCTTCCTTCGTCACCTCGCGAATCGCCCCTCCTGCCTTCTCGAGGCGCTGGTGGGTCTTTCGGGCGTCCAGACTCAGATGCTCGGGCGCCCCGAAAAGCAGCGTCTCCACGTTTCCCCCGACGTGCGCCGCCTTGAGAAGGCGCGCCGCCTCGAAACCATCCCCTCCGTTGTTGCCCGGGCCCGCGAGGACGACGATTCGCGCGCCCCGGGATGCCCGGCGCGCGACGACGCCCGCGATCTCCCGCACGAGCGCCGCGGCGGCCCGTTTCATGAGGACGAGCCCCGGCGTACCGGCCGCGATCGTCCGCGCGTCCAGGGCGCGGGCAGCCTCCGACGTGAGAACCTTCACCCGGCGCTCCGCCCGAGCAGCGCGAGAAGCGCGCGTCGCGTCGCGGGGGCGAGATCCGGATCGGCCGCGAAAAGGGCCTCCACCCTTCCGAGGTCCGTGATCTCATCGACGTCGGGCACCGTCGAGAGCAGACGCACGCGGTAACCCGTCGCCTCTGCGGATCTCCTGCAGTCGGCGAGGGCGTGCTCCGAAGACCATCGCACCCCGGCCTGGAAAACGGCGGCCGGATCGACGTTTCCACGCATGCCGACGAGCGAGAATCCCCCGTCGGGAGCCGGCGCGAATACGACGTCGCTCTTTCCCCCGAGGGCGTCGAAACCCTCGGAGAGATCCTCGACGGTGAGCGTCGGGGCGTCGCTTCCGGCGATAAGCACGTCGCGCCGCCCTTCCATGCGGGCGCGCACGACGGCGCGCGCCAGACGGTCACCGAGCGAGCCTTCGCCCTGAGGCACGAGGTCCCAGGGAGGGCGGAAGGTCGCGAGGAGATAGGGACCGGCGTCGAACTCCACGTGCGCGAGCACAGCGTCCCACTGTCCCGGCGCCGTCAGCGAGGCGGCCAGGTCGGAAAGGAACGCCTCGTAGAGCGACGTGGCGGCCGCGGGCCCGATCTCGCGGGCGAGGCGCGTCTTCACGCGCCCCCTCACGGGCTCGCGCGCGAACAGAATGAAGCGCTTTGTCGGTGCGTTCACGGCCTGGCTTGGCCTCACTTCCGGGGTGCGGCCTCCTCGCCGGCGAAGGCCGAGATGAAGACGGACTTCTGAAGATAACTCGTTTGGTTCGTGATGTCGTCGCGCACCGCGATCGAGAGCTTCTGGCCGCCCGGGATCATGATGAGTTTCACGCTGTAGACGAAATCCTTGCGCGCGAGCGCCTCGAACTCCTTCGCGCTGTACTCGATCGGCTGGGGCTGCGTCGTGAGGTCCGACTGCTTTCCCGCCGAGTCGATGACGACGAAGTAGAAGACGACGCGGCCGCGCACCTTCGAGCCCTCGGGCAGCATCGCGAGGCGCGAGTAGGGAATCCGGATGACCACCGGGACCGCGAAGTTCTCGCGGTCGGCCGGGGCGGGCTTCCCGACTTCGAGACCCACGGCGAGGGGATTGTCGTCGCGCGGGAAGAATAGCGCCGAGGTGACCGCCTCGCGCACCTTCGTCTCGACGCCCTTCTCGAGATAGCTGCGGCGCGCGCGCACGGTCAGCCCCTTCTTCTTCAGCTTGACCTCGACCTTGTGCGGGCGGTCGAGCCCGGTGCGCAGGCTCCGGTAGCCGATCGAGTAGTACGACGTGTAGTCCTTCTCGATGTTCTTGAGGGCGCCGAGGACGTCGTTCTTGTTCAGGATGGCCTCGCCGCCGGTTTCCTCGGCCATGAGGCTCAGCATCGACTCGAGGTTGTTTTGCTCGAGGAACGCGTCGATGCGCTGGGACGTGGCGCGGTTCTCGGCCGATATGTTCGAATCCACCGTGAGGCCCGCCGCATCGATCGCGTAGATCGACACGCCTGAGGAATTCGCCGCCTGCACGACGGAAAGGTACTTCGTGGTCCGATCGAACTCGAAAGTCGACATCAGGCCCACGGAGTTGGGGTACTTGTCGGAGATGTACTTCCACAGCTCCGCCCCCGGAGACTGCGGCAGGCCGTCGGAGATGTGGATGAAAATCTTGCGGCCCTCGACGCCGGCGAGCTGGTTGATCGTCGTGTTCATCGCGTCGATCGTGAAGTTCAGGTCGTTGTCGAGCGACTGGCAGTAGGACCGCACCCGGCCCGCAGCCTCGTCCGCGGTCGTGGAGTCGTCGATCGCCTTGATCACGTCCCGCCGGTCGGAGAGGTCCTGCTGACCCATGGTGCTCTCGTCCTCGATCTGCCTGAGGACGTCCGACAGGTCGCGGCCGTCGTTCGTGAACTTTCTCCGGATCTTCAGCGACCGGTTGAACGCGACGATCATGCCCTCGACGTTGTCCTTGACGTTCTCGCGGACGAAGATCTCGACGTTCCTGAGGACGCGGTTGCGGTTGAACGGCGAGAGGTGAAGACTGTCCACGAAAACGATGATGCGGGTCCTCGGCATCTTCTCGCGCGCCGGCGCCGGGGCGGGAGCCGGCGCGGGCGCGGGCGCGGGCGGAGTCTCCTCGACGGGCAGGACGAAGCGGCCCTGCTCCACGGGAGAGAAGTTCGTGACGAGCTGCTCGAGGTTGTCCTCGACGACGATGAAGTCCTCTTTTTTCAGGCCGGTCACCCGGTTCCCCTTCCCGTCGGTCACGACGACGTCGAGGTTCGTCACGGTGATGCTCTCGCGGGCGACGAATCCTCCCGCCGGCGTCTCGGGCTTGCCGGCGGGAGCCTGGGACACGGCGGACGATCCGGCGAGCGCGACGACGAGGAGGAGCGGGGCCCGAAGGAGGAAAGCGGGGCGAATCGACATGGCAGGATTGTACGGGGCGCGCGGATAGAATCCCGTCCGATGCCATTCCGCGTCCGCCGCCACCTCACTGCCGGGCTTCTCGTGCTCGTTCCGCTCGTCATCACGGCGGTCGTCATCCGCTTCGTCTTCAACGTGATCGACGGCGCCAGCCAGCCCCTCACCGAGCGCCTCGTGGGCCGGGCCATCCCGGGCCTGGGGCTCGTCCTGACGATCGCCGTCATCTGGCTGACGGGCCTTCTTTCCTCGAATCTCGTCGGGAAGAAATTCCTTGAACTTTTCGGCCGCCTCTTGGAGAATCTCCCCCTCGTCAAGACGGTCTATACCGCTTCGAAGCAACTCGTCGAGGCTGTGTCGCCGGGCGGCCGTCGGGCCTTCCAGCGAGTCGTCCTTGTCGAATTTCCTCATAAGGGGACCTTTGCGTTGGGATTCGTGACGGGGAACGGCATCGGCTCACTCGACGCGAGCACGCTTTCGGTCTACGTTCCAACGGCGCTAAACCCGACGAGCGGTTTCCTGATATTCGCGAAGGAAAGCGATATTCTCGACCCCCGCCTCACGGTGGAGGAGGGGATCAAGCTCGTCGTGTCGGGCGGAGTCGTCAGGCCGCACGGGAACTAGAAGCCTTGCCGGGCGGTCCAACGGAGCGGCCGGAGATGAGCGCGAAGCGGCGGGAGACCGAAAGGAGTGAACGGGCGATGACGGGAAATCTCACCGGCAGGGGACGAACGGTTCGGCGGATCGCCGCGGCCGGTCTCGCCGTGCTGTCGCTCGGGGTCGCGGGTTGCGACAAGTTCAAGAGCAAACAGCTCATCCGGGAGGGAAACGCCTACTTCAAAGAGCAGCTCTACGAGGACGCCCTGAAGAAGTATGAAGCGGCCCAGGCCCTCGATCCGACCGAGGTTCGCCTCGACAAGTTCGTCGCGATGGGCTACATGGCCCTCTATAACCCCGGCTCGACGCACCCGAAGGACATCGAGGCGCTGAGCCGGTCGATCGAACACTTCAAGAAATACCTCGCCGCCAAGCCCGACGACGACAAGGCCGCGAGGTTCCTCGTCACGACGTATATGAACGCCCAGAAATACGACGAGGCGATCAAGTATTTCAAGGAGCTCGTGGAGAAGCACCCCCAGGACTCGCAGGCCGTGCAGACGATCGCGATGCTCTACGCGAAGCAGGGCGACTACGAGAACTCCATCGAGTGGCAGAAGAAGCGCGGCGTGCTCGAGCCGAACAACGCCGAAGTGTTCTACACGATGGGTGTCACGGCCTGGGACAAGTCCTACAACACCGTGGGCGTCGACATCTCCCCCGACAAGGGCCTGACGCCCGAGAAGCGGAAGGAGATCCTGGATTTCGGCATGGCGCAGCTCGACAGGGCGATCCAGCTCAACCCCGACTACTTCGAGGCCATGCTCTACAAGAACCTGCTCTTCCGGCAGTACGTGCGCATCGAGCCGGACCCCGCTAAAGTCGCGGACCTGAACGCCAAGGCGACCGAGTGGCAGCAGAAGGCGCTCGAGATCAGGAAGAAGATCCAGGACAAGCAGCGCGCCGAGCAGGCCAGGAAGAATCCGCTCGAGGCGATGTAGGGAGCCAGGAGAGCACGCATGTTCGAAGCCTCGCTCATCGAGTCAGGGAAGCACAAGGGGACCCAGCGCTGGTACACGCTGCCGCTCTCGTTCCTGATCCACCTCGTCGTGGTCGGGACCGCGGTCGGCCTCTCGATGTGGTTCATCGAGGACATTCCCGAGCCCCCGATCCCGGTGCAGTTCTACTCAAGCCAGGCGGCCCCGCCGCCCCCGCCGCCGCCGCCGGCGAAGGCCGCGGCCGCGAAGCCGACTCAGAAAGTCGAGCCCGTCAAGCCGAGCCAGGTGACATCCCCCCTCGTCGTTCCGGAGTTCCTTCCGCCGCCGACGAGCGCCCCCGAGCCGGATAACGCCGGCGTGGAAGGCGGCGTGGAGGGCGGCGTGGAGGGCGGCGTCGCGGGCGGCGTCATGGGCGGCGTCCTCGGCGGCGTGAAGGGCGGAATGCTCGGCGAGAAGGGCGAGGAGCCCCTCCGGGTCGGCGGCGAGGTCAAGGAGCCCGTCGAAATCTCGCGCGTGAAGCCGTCGTATCCCGAAGCGGCCCGCAAGGCCCGCATGCAGGGCGTCTGCATCCTTGAGGCCATCATCACGAAATCGGGCGATGTCGAGTCCGTTCGCGTGCTCCGCGGTCTGAACCCGCTCCTCGACAACGCGGCGATTCGTGCGGTCTCGCAATGGAAATACAAGCCTGCGACCTTCAATGGACGCGCCGTTCCGGTCTATCTGACGGTCACCGTTACCTTTACGCTCCAGTAAGGCGCCGGCGGCCACTCGAAATAGAATAGAAACGCAAGGACCACGAGCTCCGCTCGGAAACGCAAGGAGGACGATTCAAATGGATATGAGTCTGATGGGGCTGATCAAGACGATGTCGCCGCCCGCGCTGGCGATCTTCTTCCTGCTCTGCCTGCTTTCGGTCTACTCGCTCGCCGTGTCGGTCGAGCGGTGGATAACCTTCCAGAAGGCGAAGCAGCAGTCGGTCAAGTTCGCCCTGGAGGTCGGCCAGCTCCTGAAGCAGGACAAGCTCAGGGAGGCGATCGACCTCGCCAAGAAGTACAAGAACAGCCACGTCGCGAAGGTCGTGTCCGCGGGGCTCCTGGAGTTCGCCTACGAGGCGCACGGCGCCGCCGCGCAGGGGCACGACACCGTCGCCGCCGCGGAGCGCGCGGTCGAGCGCGCCTCGATGATGACAACCGCGGACCTCAAGAAGGGCCTCGGCGGTCTTGCCACGATCGCGACGACGGCGCCGTTCATCGGCCTTCTCGGCACCGTCATCGGCATCATTAACGCCTTCCGCGGCATGGCGGCGTCCGGGGCCGGCGGTCTCGGCTCGGTGTCGGCCGGCATCGCGGAAGCTCTCGTCACGACCGCCTTGGGCCTCTTCGTCGCCATTCCGGCGGTGTGGCTCTACAACATGTTCCTCAACAAGATCGAGCGCTTCCAGGTCGAGATGTCGAATTCGGCCTCCGAGCTCATCGATTACTTCATGAAGCGCCAGGCGACGAAGGCCGCGTGAGGACCGTCCGGTCAACAGAGATCCCGCCAGCCGCCCTCGAGCGGATAGCGGCGCAGTAGCGAGGAGTTCACTCATGGGAATGGATAGCTTCGGCGGCCGTCAGAGCATGAAGAGCGACATCAACGTGACGCCGCTCGTCGACGTGTGCCTCGTTCTCCTCATCATCTTCATGGTCGTGACGCCGATGCTCCAGAAGGGCAAGCCCGTGACGCTCCCGCAGACCGACCGGCCCGACAAGAAGCCCGAGTCCGACAAAGAGCTCATCATCTCCGTGATTTCCGACAAGACCATCTTCATCGACACGAAGTGGTTCCCCCCGAAGGATTTCGAAGCGAAGATGAAGGAGATCGGCGAGCGCGCGGCGAACAAGGACATCCTCATCAAGGCCGACAGAACCCTGAACTTCGGCGACGTCAAGAACGTCATGAGGATGATCAAGGACGGCGGGTTCGAGCGCGTCGGCCTCATCACCGAGAAGAAACCGGACAAGTAAGGAGTTATCCCATGGACATCGGAGGTGGCGACGGACCCAAGTCGGAGATCAACGTGACTCCGCTCGTGGACGTCGTTCTCGTCCTTCTCATCATCTTCATGGTCGTCCAACCGCTTCTGCAGCGCGGCTACGACGTGCAGGTCCCTCCGAACGCGCCCGCGACACCGCCGAACACGCCGCCACCGACGGACCAGATCATCGTGTCGCTCACGGCAAACCGGGAGTACTACCTGAACAAGGAGAAGGTCGACCCGCAGAACATCGCGATCCGCCTCCAGGAAGTCCTGCGGAATCGCAGCTCGAAGGTCGTCTTTTTCTCGGCCGAGGACACCGTCAAATACGACGATGCGATGAAGCTCATGGACATCGTCCGCAACAGCGGGAGCGGCGACAAGAAGGTGAACATCGGCATCGTCATGGACTGGGTCAACCCGGCCGGGCCGGCGACTCCCTGAGCTTGAGATCCGCGGCGCCCTCCTCTTCCACGACCCTCGACGTCCCCGGTCATGCCGGGGACGTTGCCTGTCTGAGCCTCCCCTTTTTGCCCCCGACGAAAGGACGTTCACGCGCATGACCACTCCTCCACCTCCGGCCCGTCGGGCCGCGACCTGGCTGCGCCTCGCGCCGGCCGCACCCCTCCTCCTCGCGCTCTTTTCGGCGTCGACCGCCCGCGCCGACGAGTCCGAGCTCGTCCTGCCCGACCTCGCCTCGGTGACGTTCCTCGGACTCACGGGCCGCTCTCTGCTCATGACCGGCATCCTGGTCTGCTTCGCCGGTCTCGCGTTCGGGCTCGTCATGTACGGGAAGCTGAAGAATCTCCCCGTGCACAAGGCGATGCGCGACGTGTCCGAGCTCATCTACGAGACGTGCAAGACGTACCTCATCACGCAGGGCAAGTTCATCCTCGTCCTGGAGCTGTTCATCGGGGCGATCCTGGTCGTCTACTACGGCGGCCTGAGGCACATGGAGCCCCTGAAGGTCGGGGTGATCCTCCTCGCGAGCCTCGTCGGGATCGGGGGGAGCTACGGCGTGGCCTGGTTCGGCATCCGCATCAACACGTTCGCGAACTCGCGCACGGCCTTCGCGAGCCTCAAGGGCAAGCCCTTCCCCACCTACGCCATCCCGCTCGCGGCCGGCATGTCGATCGGCACGATGCTCATCTCGACCGAGCTGATTCTGATGCTCGGCATCCTTCTCTTCATCCCGAGCCATCTCGCGGGCCCTTGCTTCATCGGCTTCGCGATCGGCGAGTCCCTCGGCGCCTCGGCGCTCCGCATCGCGGGCGGCATCTTCACGAAGATCGCCGACATCGGTTCGGACCTCATGAAGATCGTCTTCAAGATCAAGGAAGACGACGCGCGCAATCCCGGCGTCATCGCCGACTGCACGGGTGACAACGCGGGCGATTCCGTGGGGCCGACCGCCGACGGCTTCGAGACGTACGGCGTCACGGGCGTCGCCCTCATCTCGTTCATCCTCCTCGCGGTCCCCGACGCGACGACGCAGGTCAAGCTCCTCGTGTGGCTCTTCGCGATGCGCATCATGATGATCGTCGCGAGCGTCGTCTCCTATTGGATCAACGACGCCCTCGCGAAGGCGAAGTACCGCGATGCCGACAAGATGAACTTCGAGGCGCCGCTGACGTCCCTCGTCTGGATCACGTCGTTCGTCTCGGTCGCGATCACGTTCGTCGTGTCGTACCTCCTGATCCCCGAGCTCGGCGACGGGACCCTCTGGTGGAAGCTCGGCGCCGTCATCACGTGCGGCACGCTCGCCGGCGCCATCATTCCGGAGCTCGTGAAGGTCTTCACGTCCACGGAGTCCCGCCACGTGCGCGAGATCGTCAAGGCGTCGCGCGAGGGCGGCGCCTCGCTGAACGTCCTCTCCGGTCTCACCGCGGGAGATTTCTCGGCCTACTGGATGGGCCTCGCCATCGTCGTCCTCATGGGGAGTGGGTACCTGGTCTCGACGGCATTCCCGTCCGGCATCATGATCGCGCCCGCGACCTTCGCGTTCGGCCTCGTCGCCTTCGGCTTCCTCGGCATGGGCCCCGTCACGATCGCGGTCGACTCGTACGGCCCCGTCACGGACAACGCCCAGTCCATCTACGAGCTTTCGCTCATCGAAAACGTGCCGAACGTCAAGGCCGACGTGAAGCGCGACTTCGGCTTCGACCTCAACTTCGACAAGGCGAAAAACTTCCTGGAGGAGAACGACGGAGCCGGGAACACCTTCAAGGCCACGGCGAAGCCCGTACTCATCGGGACTGCGGTCGTCGGCGCCACGACGATGATCTTCTCCATCATCATGATTCTGACTCACGGCCTGAAGAGCGACATCGACAAGCTCTCGATCCTCCATTCGCCCTTCCTCCTCGGGCTCGTCACGGGCGGCGCGATCATCTACTGGTTCACGGGCGCCTCCACGCAGGCGGTCTCGACGGGCGCCTACCGCGCGGTCGAGTTCATCAAGCGGAACATCAAGCTCGACGCCTCCGTCGAGAAGGCGTCCGTGGAAGACAGCAAGAAGGTCGTCGCCATCTGCACCAACTACGCGCAGAAGGGCATGATCAACATCTTCCTGGTCGTCTTCTTCTCGACGCTCGCGTTCGCGTGCCTCGAGCCTTTCTTTTTCATCGGCTACCTCATCTCGATCGCCGTGTTCGGCCTCTACCAGGCCATCTTCATGGCGAACGCGGGGGGCGCGTGGGACAACGCGAAGAAGCTCGTCGAGGTGGAGCTGAAGGAGAAGGGCACGCCGCTTCACGACGCATGCGTCGTCGGCGACACCGTGGGCGACCCCTTCAAGGACACGTCGTCCGTCGCCATGAACCCCATCATCAAGTTCACGACGCTGTTCGGCCTCCTCGCCGTGGAGCTCGCGATCGGCCTTTCGCGCGGTACGAGCCTGGCCCTCGCGTTCGTTTTTTTCGCCGTGTCCGTCGTCTTCGTCTACCGCTCCTTCTACGGGATGCGGATCGAGATCTCCCCGACCGCGTCCTGAGGAGGGACCCATGGGCACGATGACGAAGTCGGGCTCGACGCAGCCGGCGTTTCCAAGAACGCTTCCCAGGAGGCTCGGCCTCGTCGACGCGACGACGATCGTCGCAGGATCGATGATCGGCTCGGGCATCTTCATCACGTCGGCCGACATCGCGCGGCAGGTCAAGAGCGCGAGCCTCCTCCTCCTCGTCTGGGTCTTCACGGCGCTCGTCACGGTGGCGGGCGCCTGGAGCTACGGAAAGCTCGCCATGGCGTTCCCGAAAGCCGGCGGTCAGTACGTCTACCTGCGCGAGGCGTGGGGCGACCTCGGCGGGTTCCTTTACGGCTGGGCGGCCCTTCTCGTCATCCAGACGGGCACGATCGCGGCCGTGGCCGTCGCCTTCGCGAAGTATCTCGGCGTCCTCATTCCGGCCATTTCCTCGAAACACGTGTTCTTCAAGGCGAAATTTCTCAGCATCACGCCGCTCGAGATCGTCGCGATCCTGCTGATCGCCCTCCTCACCTGGTGGAACACGACGAGCGTCCAGAACGGCGCCCGCCTCCAGAACGTCTTCACCGCGGCCAAGGTCCTCTCCCTCGTGGGTCTCCTGTCCGTGTGTTTCCTGGCCGGCGGGCAGCTCGGGAACATCTCGTGGGCGCTTCCCGCGGCCGGGGACCTCAAGATTCCCCTCCTATGGGCATTCGCCGTGGCCACCGTCGGCTCGCTTTTCTCGGCTGACGCGTGGAACAACGTGACCTTCCTCGGCGAGGAAGTGCGGGACGCCGAGACGAACGTGCCGAAAGCCCTCGTGTACGGAACCGGGCTCGTGACTCTACTCTACGTCCTCGCGAACGTGGGCTACCTGAGCGCCCTCCCTCTCTCCGGCATCGCGTCGGCTCCCGAGGACCGCGTCGCGACGGCGGCCATCGGGGCCGTCTCGGGCTCAGCCGAGGCGGGCACGCCGGCGCTCATCATGGCCTGCATCATTCTCGTGTCGACGTTCGGCTGCCTGAACGGCCTCATCCTGGCGGGGTCGCGTGTCCTTTACGCGATGTCGCGCGACGGACTTTTCCTGCCGGCCTTCAGCGAAGTCGCGCCGAAGACGATGATCCCGGTAAACGCCCTCGTGGCGCAGTTTCTCTGGTCGGCCCTTTTGTGCCTCTCCGGCAGGTACGGCGACCTCCTGGATTACGTCATTCCGACGGTCCTGATGTTCTACATCGCGACGATCGTCGGGCGATGGAAGCTCGCCCGGACGAATCCCGCCCTCGCGCCGCGCTCCCTCGCGGACCGCGTCATCCCCGTCCTCTACGTCATCGCGACGGTCTACGTGACGATTGCCCTCGTGGTTTTCAAGCCTACATTTACCGTGCGCGGTCTGGTCATCGTGGCCCTCGGCGTCCCGGCGTTCTTCCTGTTCCGGAAAAAGCCGGCGGCCTGACGTCCCCGATCGACGCCTCTAAACGAGGAGCGAGAAGACCTCGTTCGACAGGAGCACGCCGCGGCGCGTGAGGCGCACGCGCCCGTCGGCGCGCTCCAATAAGCCCGCCACAAAGGTGTCCTCGAGGCGAGAGATCGATTCGGACGGAAGAAGAGACGAGATTTCTTCGAAAGTGTCGGAGGGGACTCCGCTCGACAGGCGCAGGCCCAGCATCAATCCCTCCTTACTTCTGGGAAGATCTTCCTGTTCCTCTTCGGACGTCGCGACGGGCGAGATGCCCTCCCGCGTGCGCCGGAGGTATTCGGTCAGCATTCCCGTATTCGCATAGCGCTTTCGTCCGTCGTACGAGTGCGCCCCGACGCCGAAGCCGAGAACGGGCGTGAGCGTCCAGTACTTCAGGTTGTGCCGGCTCTCGAATCCCGGCCGCGCCCAGTTCGAGAGCTCGTAGCGCGGCACGTCCACCGCCGTCAGGCGCTCGTCCACTGCCTCCCACCGGTCCGCCATCTCGTCGTCATCCGGGAAGAGCTCCGGCCTCTCCTTCTTCAGGGCGACGAGGCGCGGCGCCTTGTCGATCTCGAGGAGATAGACGGAGAGGTGCGTCACTCCCGCCTCGAGGAGCCCGTCGACGCTCGCGAGCAGAGTCTCACGCGTCTGTCCCGGAATGCCGATCATCAGGTCGGCCGAGACGTTCCCGAAAACGCGCGCGGCTTCCGACACGGCCCGACGCGCGGCCGCGGCGTCGTGCCGCCGCTCCAGGGGAAGGAGCTCGGCGTCCACGAGCGACTGCACGCCGATGGAGAGCCGGTTTACCCCGATTCCCCGAAGGGCTAGCAGCCGGGAGACATCGAGGTCGTCCGGATTCGCTTCGACCGTTATCTCAACATTCGAAGAAATTCCGAAGACTTCTTCGAGGGTCCCTAGCACGCGGCCGAGCCGGAGCGGATCGACGTACGAAGGGGTTCCTCCACCGAAGTACACGGAGTCGAATCCCCTGATCGCGGCAAGAGCGCCCCCCGAGGCCTCTACCTGCCTCGCGCGGATCTCCCTCTCCACCCCTTCAAAGAAGTCTCCCTCTTCTCTTTTCCCCTCTTGCGCGATGAACGAGCAATATGTGCAGCGGTGCGCACAGAAAGGCACGTGGACGTACGCGCCGGGCGCGCCGGTTGCGCCCCGCGGGAGGCCGTCAGCGGTCACGCGCCTTCGGTCAGGAGGCCGCGCAAGCGCTCGTCCCGCGCGCCTTGCGCTTCAACGGCTTCGCGTGTCTCGCCGAGCCGCGCCGCCAGGAGCCGCTCGACGTACTTTCCGAGGACGTCCACCTCGAGGTTCACGCGGTCGCCGGCCTTTCGCTCCCCCAGCGTCGTGGCCGTGAACGTGTGGGGGATGACGGCCACGTCGAACGAGCTCTCTCCGAGCGCCGCCACGGTGAGCGAGATCCCGTCCACGGCGATCGAGCCCTTCTCGACTGTGTAACGCGCGAGGGGAGCCGGCAACGAGAACCGGAAGGTCCACGAGTCGCCGGACTTCTCGACGGCGAGCACTTCGGTCGTTCCGTCCACGTGCCCCGCGACTATGTGCCCGCCGAGGCGGTCGCCTGCGGCGAGCGCGCGCTCGAGATTCACGCCTGCGCCCACGGCCAGGTCGCCGAGAGCCGAGCGCGAGAGAGTCTCGGGCGAGACGTCGAAGAACAGCGCCTGGCCCCGAGCCGCCGGGGGTACGACCGTCAGGCAAACCCCGGAGACGGCGATGCTCTCTCCGACGGCGGCGTCTCCAAAGGCCGGCGGCCGCTCGACCGCGAGGACGGCGCCCGCCGCGCCCGACCGAAGTGAAACGACGCGGGCGACGGCGGACACGAGGCCGGTGAACATCCCGCGAATCCTACCCGACCACGAAATCCGGCAGGATCCGCGCCGACAGTCGCAGATCGTCTCCGATCCGGACCGCGTCGAGGCCGGCGAGGCGGCAGGCGTCTCCGAGACGGTCAGCCCCCTCGCCCCCGAGCGGTGAGCGGGCGTCGGCGCCGCCCACGAGAAGCGGCGCGACATACGCGGTCACGCGGTCCACGAGACCCGCCTTCAGGAACGACGCGGCCGTCACGCCTCCGCCCTCGACGAGCACGGAGCGCACCTCGAGGGCGTGGAGCGCGCCGAGGAGAGCCCCCAAATCGACGCCGCCGCCCGCCGCGGGCCTCGAGAAGACCTGCACGCCGCGCTCGAGGAATGGCGCGAGGCGCGGATCGCCGGACGGCACTGCCGTGACGAGCCAGACCTCGCCTCCCGCCGCGGAGAACACGCGTGCGGTGGCCGGCACGCGGAGGGCTCCGTCGAGGACGAGTCGGCGATGCGGCGTGATCGCCGAGGAAAGCGCAAGGCGGCGGGTCAGGAGAGGGTCGTCCGCGAGGATCGTGAGCGCGCCGACGAGGATCGCGTCGCACTCCTCGCGCAGGCGCAAGGCGTCCTCGCGCGCGGCCTCGCCGGTGATCCACTTCGAGTCGCCGCTCCGCGTCGCGGTCCGGCCGTCCAGCGACGCCGCCCACTTCAGGTGGACGAACGGACGGCGGGCGCGAATGGCCTTCAGGAAGGCCTCGTTCAGCGTCTCGGCCTCGTCCGCGAAGGCTCCGACCAGCACGTCGACGCCGCGCTCTTTGAGACGGCGGACCCCGCGCCCGGCGGTCCGCGGGTCGGGATCCTCGATCGAGCAGACGACGCGCGAGACCCCCGCCGCGAGCAGCGCCTCCGTGCAGGGAGACGTGCGACCGAAATGAGAGCAGGGCTCGAGGTTGACGAGCAGTGTCGCGCCCTTCGCGCGCGCTCCCGCGGCCGCCAGCGCGATGGCCTCGGCGTGCGGGCCGCCGGCGCGCTCGTGAGCGCCTTCCCCGATCACCGTCCCGTTCGCGTCGACGAGGACGGCGCCGACGCGCGGATTCGGTGACGTCGAAAAGCGCCCACGTTGGGCGAGCTCGAAGACGCGCCGCCAGAGGACGTCGAGAGGCGAGGTTTCAATCATCCACGAGCGCTCCGGCGAACGCCGCCGCATCGAAGTCGAGAAGGTCGTCCGTCGTCTCGCCCACGCCCACGTAACGGACCGGCAGCGCGAGCTCGCGCACGATCGCCAGGATCACGCCGCCCTTCGCCGTTCCGTCCATCTTCGTGAGCACGAGACCGGTGACACCGGCGGACTTCGTGAACTCGCGGGCCTGGGCGATCCCGTTCATTCCCGTCACGGCGTCGAGAACGAGAAGGACCTCGTGCGGCGCCCCCGGAATGCTGCGTGCGGCGATGCGGCGGATTTTGGAAAGCTCCTCCATGAGGTTGTGCTTCGTGTGAAGGCGTCCGGCCGTGTCCACGAGAAGCAGGTCGGCCTTTCGCGCGAGCGCAACCGCGCACGCGTCGTGGACGACGGCGGCCGGATCGGCCCCCGCCTTGAGCTTCACGAGGGGAACGTTCAGCCGGGAGGCCCACACCTCGAGCTGCTCCATCGCCGCGGCGCGGAACGTGTCCGCCGCAGCGAGGACGACCGACTTCCCCGCGGCCACGGCGCGTGCCGCGAGCTTGGCGGCCGTCGTCGTCTTGCCCGTGCCGTTCACCCCGACCAGGAGAATCACGTGGGGAGATCCGGGCGCGAGGTCGGGCCCGCGGATAGAGAGCCGCTTTTCGACCTCGGCCTTGAGAACACGCCTGACGACGTCCTGCTCGGCGGCGTCGCGCCGCCCGGCCTCGGCCTTCACGGCGGCGACCAGCTCCTCCGCCGTCGCCGGACCCACGTCGGCCGCAAGGAGGCCCTCCTCGAGCGCGTCGAGCGCCGCGGGATCCGCCTCGAACGTGGCCCGGATCGCGCCTCCCACCTTCGCGAGGAGCTCCGTGTGGGTCATGAAGAGCCCGCGCTTCAGGCGGGCGAGGACAGAGGACGGGTCGCGATCGCCGTTCGCCATCGACCTCCGAGACTAGCAGGACCCGAGGCTCACGAGACCTCGGCGACGAGGCGCGCGCGGGCCTCGTCGAGCCGTGCGCGCGCGGCGTGCGGCTCGCCGCCACCGTCGAAGACGACGAGGACGAAGTAGCCCGCTTTCACGTGAGTCGTGAGAATTCGCCGGCTCGCGAACTGGAACGAGAGATCGGAGATCTCGCCGAGGCCCGAGCGCTCGGCCGCGCGGCGCAGCTCTCCCAGCCATACGGACTGGTAGGCTCCGAGAACTTCCGTCGCGCTCTTCCCGCCCACGCGCGCGATGATCTCGCCCTGCGGGTCGATGAAGGCCGCGCCCAAGGCGCCCGGAGCGTCGAGAAGACCCTCGAGCGCGTCCGCGAATCTCATCGTTCGGTCTCCGGAGTCGCGGGTTCGTTCGCGAGGAAGCGGCGCGCGCGCCGCCCTTCGTCACTTTCCGGGGCGGCGCTGACCGTGCGCTGCATGTAGCGGACCGCGAGGTCGCGCCGGCCGCCCGACAGAAGGCAGAGCGCGGCCTGATAGTTCGCGACCGAGTCTTGCGGTTCGTTCTTCAGGACGGAGAGAAAATCCTCGAGCGCGCCCTTCAGGTCGTCGAGCTTCATACGCGCGAGACCCCGTTCGCGAAACGCGCGGTCGTTGTCGGGTGAGTCGGCGAGGGCGAGCGAGAATTCGCGTTCGGCGTCGCGCCAGGCCTCCCGCCGGCGGTGCAGGAGCCCAAGGTTGTAATGCGCATTCGCTTTCTCGGGCGACGGAGGGCCGTCGAGGACGGCCTGAAAGTCGACCTCCGCGTCCTCGAAGTGGCCCGCCTCCATTTGCGCGACTCCTCGGTTGTTTCGCGCTTCGACGAACGTGGCGTCGAGGCGGAGCGCGTCCGAGAACGCCCGCAAGGCGTCTGGGTAGTCCCTCTTGAAGAGCAGCGCGAGCCCGAGCGCGTTCGGAACGTGCGGATCCCGCGGCGAGCTCGTGCGCGCCCTGAGGAGAATCTGGATGGCCTCGTCCGCGCGGCCTTCCCGCAGCATGGAAAGTCCGCTCCGATAGTCGACGAGGTCGGAAAGGTTGGGGTTCTCTTTCGGAGGCGCCGAAGCGCTTCCGCACCCCGCGAGACCGGCCGAAAGCACGAGAAGCTCCGCCGCGGCGATGCAGGCGGCCCGGACGCTCCACGTCCTCACGCAGAGGCCTTCAGCGGAACCTCTTCCCCGAGGAACTCGAAGTCGCCGGAATTCCACGCCTTGTCGAGCGCGGCGATCACCGCCGGGTCGAACGATTTTCCCGCGAAGGAGATGATCTGGGTGATGACGTAGGTGAGCGGCATGGCCTTCTGGTAGGGACGCGTCGTCGTCATCGCGTCGAAGGTGTCCGCCACGGCTACGACCCGCGCGACGAGCGGAATGCCCTCGCCCTTCAACCCGTCCGGGTAGCCCCCGCCCGTCCATTTTTCGTGATGGTGCTTGATGCCCGGGATGATGTCCTTGAGCTGCGGAATCTGGCCCATGATGAGCGCGCCCTTGGCCGGGTGCGTCTTCATGATCTCGAATTCCTCGCTCGTGAGAGCCGTGGGCTTCCTCAGGATGCGGTCGTCGATGCCGATCTTGCCCACGTCATGGAGCAGCGCGGACAGCCGCACCACGCGCACCTCCTCCGGGGAGAGGTCCATGTGGCGCGCGAGGACGACGGCATACCGGGCGACCCGCTCCGAGTGGCCGCGGGTGTACGGGTCTTTCGCGTCGATCGCGGCCGCGAGCGTGCGCACGGAGTTGATGAACAGCTCCTGGTTCTCTTTCGCCGCGCGCTTGAGCCTGTCGACCGACTTTTCGATCGAGTCGGACATGGAGTTGAACGTCTCGGACAATTCCGCGAGCTCGCGCACGCCACGGACCTCGACCCGCTGCTTGAAGTTGCCCTCGGCGATGGACCGAACCTTCGCGACCAGCTCGACGAGCGGGTGCGCGAGCAGGCGCGCGGCCACCAGCGCGACGAGGCCGGCGAACAACAGCGAAAACACGGCGAGAAGAGAAGATGCCTTCTGCATCTGCGCGACCGACGCGTAGGCCGCCGCCTCGTCCTTCTCCACGATGACGCCCCAGTCCGGCGTCGGCATCGTCGCGAGCGTGCCGAGGACGCGCCGCGCCGTCTTGCCCTCGCCCCGCATGTACGATTTCGTGATCCGGACCGGATGCGCGATGAACTCGCTCACGAGGTCGAGGTAATGCACGTCCTTCGAGCGGAAGGCCGAGGCATCACTCGACAGGATGAGCGTGCCCGACCGGTCGACGACATACGCGAGGACGCCGCCCTGCCCTGCCTCTTCGAGCTTTGCCTTGATGAACTTGAGCGAGAGCAGCGCCTCGACGACGCCGATCGGCTCCTGGCCCTCCGCCGGCCGAACAGGCACCGCGAGGACAAGCGCGCCATCCGGCAGGGACCGGGGGAAGATCGGGTCGGCCACGTAGGCGTCGCCGCGCATCGCGGCGTTGTAGGCCTGGCGGAGCGGACGCTCCACGTCTGGGTCGAGCGCCACGGAATCGGCTTCCGACGCGACGCCGTCACGATCGAGGGCGCGCAGCACCGGGAAGCTCGACTCGGCGTCGGCGTACTCGCGCAGCAGCTGCTTTTTCGAAAGGTAGAAGAAAGGATCCGTGGACATCGAGCTCGCGAGCCGGATGCCGTCCGCGATCTTCTTGAGCTGCGATTGGGCGTTCGTGATGTAGGTGTCGAAGCTGTCGGCGAGCGTCACCGAGCTGTTCTTCAGGTACTTCTTCTCGGCCGTTTCGAGAGCGTCCCGGTTGATCCGGATGAGGTTGAAGTGCAGGAGGGCGAGGGGGACGATTGAGACGAGGACCAGCGCGACGAGCAGAGCCGTCACAATCCTCAGGCGCGGAACCCGGGCAACACCCATCCGACCGTATTGTACCGCGCAAGAACGCCCTCGAATGCCTCCAGGAGCTCGGCCGCCTCGGCCCGCACGAGCACGGCCCGCCCGGGCCGGGCGAGGAGTACGGCCCTGAGGCCGACCCGATCGGCTTTCTTGTCGGCGCGAAGTAGCGCGGCGACGCGGAACACTGCGGCGGCGGAGGGCCGCGGCGCCTTGACGAGGCGGACGACGCGCCCCGCGAGCGCCTCGGCCGTCCCCCGCGGGAGCCCTGCGCGCTTCACCGACAGGTGCAACGCCGCGAGCAGTCCCCAGGCGACGGCTTCCCCGTGCTCGAGGCGGTGTCCCGACGCCGTCTCGAGGGCGTGACCCACGGTGTGTCCGAGGTTCAGGGCCGCCCTCTCTCCCGTTCGTTCGAACGGATCGAGCGTCACGGCGCGCGCTTTCACGCCCAGGGACCGGCGCACGGCCTCGGAGACGGCAGCCGGTTCGCGGGCGGAAAGAGGCGCCTCGAGACGCGCCATCGCGCGGTGGAAGCCCGCGTCGAGCATCGAGGTCTTCACGACCTCCGCGAGGCCGGAGCGATACGCGCGGAGCGGAAGCGTCACGAGCGCCGACGTGTCGACGACGACGAGGCGCGCCGGATGGAATGCGCCTGCGAGATTTTTCCCCGAGGGAAGGTCCACGGCCGTCTTGCCGCCGAGGGCGCTGTCGGAGGCCGCGAGGAGCGTCGTGGGAGCCTGGACGACGGCTACGCCGCGCAGCGCGAGAGCGGCCGCGAGCCCCGCCACGTCGCCCACCGTTCCGCCTCCCAGAGCGACGACGCCCCCGTCCCGCCGAAGCCCGCGCCGGACGAGCTCCTCGAGGAGGCGGCCGAGGACGTCCCACGTCTTGGCGGCCTCGCCATCTGGGACGAAGAGGGGCTTTGGATCCAGCCGATCTCCGCCTCCAGCGAGAAGCGAACCGCCATGCAGGAGAAAGACCTTCTTAGAAGAGATGAGGAACCAGCGCCCCGGAGCGATGTGGCGCAGCCGCCTATCCAGCCCGGCGTAGGCCCCCTTGCCGACGAGCACGTCGGTGCGGGCCCCCGCCGCGACGAACGAGAACCGACGCACTTCAGGTCTTCGGCGGTTTCGCGAGCGCGATGTGAAGCTCGGCGAGCTGCTCGGGCGACACGGGGTTCGGACACTGAGTCATGAGATCCGCACCGGAGGCCGTCTTCGGGAACGCGATCACGTCGCGAATGGAGGACGAGCCCGTCAGGATCATGAGGATGCGGTCGAGGCCGAGCGCGATCCCGCCGTGCGGCGGCGCCCCAAAACGGAATGCGTCAAGGAGGAATCCGAACTTCGCGCGCGCTTCCTCGGGGCTGATCCCGAGCGCCGAAAAGACGCGCGATTGCACGTCGGGCCGGTGGATCCGGATGGACCCGCCGCCCAGCTCCATGCCGTTCAGGACGACGTCGTAAGCGCGCGCCTTCACCCGACCGGGCTCACTCTCGAGATACGGCAGGTCCTCCTCGCGCGGCGAGGTAAACGGATGGTGCATCGCGTACCAGCGGGCGTCCTCCTCGTGCCACTCGAGAAGCGGGAACCCGGTCACCCAGAGGAACTCGTAGCGTCCTTCGGGGACGAGCTTCTCCTCGCGGGCGATCTGGACGCGGAGGGTGCCGAGAAAGTCGAAGACGGACTTGGCCTTTCCGGCCGCGAGAAGAACGAGATCGCCGTCTCCCGCTCCGAACGCCGCGCGCAGCTTTTCGACCGAGGCGTCGCTGAAGATTTTCTTCGAATTGGAATTCCAGCTTCCCCCGGCGGCCGTCTTCACCCAGAAGAACCACTCGACACCCGCCGCCCGCGCGCCCTTCTCGAGATCGTCGAGGCGCTTGCGGGAAAAAGAGCCGCCTCCCGGCACGCACAGACCTTTCACCCTTTCCACCTTCGAAGAAAGGTTCTCTTCGAGCGCTGCAAAATCGCCGAGCTCCAGCCCGAACCGCGTATCCGGCCTGTCGATGCCGTAGCGCTCCATCGCCTCGTCGTACGTCATGCGCTTGAACGGGGCCGTGCAGGCGATCCCCAACGCCGGGAAGACTTTCGTGAAAATCTTCTCGACGAGCGCGAAGACGGCCTCCTCGGTCGGGAACGACATTTCGATGTCCACCTGCGTGAACTCGGGCTGGCGGTCGGCTCGGAGGTCCTCGTCGCGGAAGCAGCGGGCGATCTGGTAGTAGCGCTCCATCCCCGAGACCATCAGAAGCTGCTTGAAGAGCTGTGGCGACTGCGGGAGGGCGTAGAACTCACCCTCGTGAACGCGCGACGGGACGAGGAAGTCGCGCGCGCCCTCGGGCGTCGACTTCGTGAGGATGGGCGTCTCCACGTCGAGGAAGCCCTCGGCGTGCATCAGCTCGCGGATCGCCATCGTCACTGCGCTCCGCGTCATGAACTTCTTCGTCATTTCGGGGCGCCTGAGGTCGAGATAGCGATACGTGAGGCGCAGGTCCTCCGACGCCTTGATGCCGTCCTCGATCGGGAAGGGCGGGGTGTCGGCCCGATTCAGGATGGAGAGTGCCGTCGCGTGGACCTCGATCTCGCCGGTCGGAAGCTCGCGGTTGACGCTCGACCCCTCGCGCTCGACGACCGTGCCCGTCACGTCGAGGACGAACTCGTTACGAAGCTCCTTGGCTCTTTCGAGCAGTTCGGCAGCCGGCACGAACCGGGCGTCGAACACCACCTGGGCGATCCCGGAGCGGTCGCGCAGGTCGATGAACACGAGCTCGCCGTGGTCGCGCCGGCGGTTCACCCATCCCTGGAGCCGAATGGTCTGCCCGACAGCGGTCTTGCGGAGCGTTCCGGCGGGGGTACGTGCGAGGGAGGACATCCTGACGGATCTTACAGACGCGCGCGGAGAGCGGCCGCGAGGCCGAGCCGCGGGAGCGACTCCTGCGTGCGCCGCGCGAGATCCTTGACGTTCACGATTCCTTTTTCGCGCTCTTCCTGCCCGAGAAGAATCGCCAGGGCGGCCCCCGTCTTCTTCGCCACCTTGAGGCCGTGCCCCGGCCCCTTCGCGGCCGTGACGAGGTCGACGAGAATTCCATCCTTCCGGAGCGACTCGGCGAGCGTCATCGATTCACCGACATCGGCGCGCTCCAGAGGAATCACGGCGACACGCCTCGCCCCTTCGATCGCCTCCTTGCGGAATTTCTCCGGAAGAATGTCGACCAGGCGGTCCTCCCCTATGGCGAAGCCTATTCCCGGCGTTCTCGGGCCCCCGAGGTCGGCGACGAGCTTGTCGTAGCGCCCGCCGCCAAGGATTGCGTCCTGCGCTCCGAGGCCGGCGGCCGTCACCTCGAAGACCGTGCGTGTGTAGTAATCGAGGCCGCGGACCAAAAGAGGATTTTCTTTGAAAGGGACCTTGCTGGCGACCAGAAGCGCTTTGAGCTCGCGGTGGTGCGCATCCGCGGCCGGGTCGAGCGTCGGCAGCAGGTCGACCATCCTCGGGAAGTTCTCCGAAGCAACGAGGTCCTGGACCGCCGGATCCTTCGAGTCGAGGACGCGCAGCGGGTTTTCGGCGAGGCGCCGCCGGTCGTCGTCGCCGAGGGTCTTCTCATTCGAAGAAAAAAACGACCGAATGGCCTCGACGTACGCGGGCCGCGTGGCTTCGGTGCCTACGGAATTGAGCGATACCGACAAGCCCGTGAACCCGAGCCGCCCGAGAAAGTCGAAGAGCATGACGAGCAGCTCGGCGTCCGTCGCGGCGTCCGCGGGGCCGAGCACCTCCGCGCCGATCTGGCGGAACTCGCGGTAGCGGCCCTTCTGAGGGCGCTCGTATCGGAACTGCTGCCCGATGTAGTACAGCTTCCAGGGCCGCCCGGCTTGCGCGAGCGCGTGCTCGACGTACGCGCGCGCCACCCCCGCCGTGTTCTCGGGGCGCAGCGTCAGGGAGCGGCCGCCACGGTCGGTGAAGTTGTACATCTCCTTGTGGACGATGTCCGTCGACTCCCCCACGCTGCGCACGAAGAGCTCCGTGGCCTCCAGGGCCGGCGTCCGGATCTCGTCGAAACCGTAGAGCGCGAAGACCTCGCGCGCGGCCGCCTCGACGCGGTTCCACACACGCGTCTCGGGCGGGAGGAGGTCGCGCGTCCCCTTGACGCTCGCGATCACGGCGGATTGGCGCGGAGGTACTCCGCCTTGTACTCGAGGTAGTTTTTCCAGTACGTCTTGAGGCCCTCGACCTCGTGCGGCGTGAGATCGCGCTTGTGCTTCGCGGGGTTACCGGTCCAGAGCGTGGCCGGCGGGATCACCGTACCGTTCAGGACGACCGCGCCGGCCGCGACCAGGGCGCTCGTGCCGACGTCGGCATTGTCGAGAACGGTCGCGTTCATGCCGATGAGCGCGCCCCGGCGGATCGTGCATGCGTGGACGACGGCGTTGTGCCCGAGCGTGACCTCCTCCTCGAGCGTGAGAGGGCCCGTCCTGCTCGTGACGTGGAGCGAGCAGTTGTCCTGCACGTTCGAGCGCGCGCCGATCCGGATGGAACAGCAATCGCCGCGGACGACCGCCGAGTACCAGATCGACACGTCGTCGCCGAGAACGACGTCTCCGATGACGGCCGCCGTCTCCGCGATGAACACGCCTGTGCCCAGCCGGGGCGTGATGCCGCGATAAGAACGGATCGTCATCGAAATCGAACGATACCAAAGCGCCGGTCTACCCGAATCGGCCTGCTGCACAGAGCCTTGTGCGAGGCGGAAAAACCCGAGTAAAAACGCCGCTTCGAGCCCTTTTTTCGACCGAATCGCACAGGCTTTTCCACAGATAAGTTGAAATGTCTCAAGCTTCCTAGAATCAGTAATTTAGAGCACACAATATATGGAAATACTGGAGTTTCTTCGCACGCGCCTTACACCTGAGAATCAGGTTCAGAGTGACCGGCTGGAAGGTCGTGACCGGCCCCCGCCTCCGGCGAACGCCGAGAGCAACTGACGCGCCTGGGCGCGCGCCGCTTCCCCCACGGATGCCCCCGCAAGAAGCGCCGCGACCGCCTCCACGCGCCCGGCCCCATCGAGCGCCTCCACGCGCGTGCGCGTCCGCCCTTTCGCCGCCTCCTTCGAGACCGAGAAGTGGCATTCGCCGGCTGCCGCGACCTGCGCGAGATGCGTGACGACGAGGATCTGCTCCTTCGCCGCGAGGCCGCGCAGCTTCCGGCCCACGGCCTCCGCCGTCGCGCCTGAGACGCCCGCGTCCACCTCGTCGAAGACGAAGGTCCGGACGGGGCCGCCGCGACGCCGGGTCGCCGCCCCTTCCTCGGAGCCCGGCTCCTCGGCGGCAAGCGCCGCGGCGAGCGCGAGCTGGACGCGGGAGAGCTCCCCACCCGACGCGATCTTCTGGAGTGGCCGCGCTGGCTCTCCGGGGTTCGGCGCGAAGGCAAATCCCATCTGGTCGATACCGTGCGCCCCGAAAGAGACGTGGCTGCCTCCCGCCGCGAAACGGCTCCCACCCTCCTCTCGGCGCGTCACGAGAGCCGAAAACGAAGACTTGAGGAACGCGAGGTCGCGCAGATGCGCCTCCACGGCGCGGCCGAGGCGCGGCGCGGCCGCCTCGCGGGCCGCCGACAGCTCGAGCGCGGCGCGGCGATAGGCGGAAAAGGCCTTCTCCGACGCACCTTCGGCCTTTTTCACGGCGCTTTCGAGATCGCGAAGCTCGTCGCGCTCGTTTCCGAGCGCCGCCCGCCGCGCGATCACCTCGGCGAGTGTCGCGCCGTACTTGCGCTTGAGCTTCGCGAGGGCGTCGAGCCGTTCGGCCACGAACGCGGCCCGCGCGGGATCCGCCTCGAGGCTCTCCAGATCGCGGGAGGTCTCGAAGGCCACCTCCTTGAGCCGCTCGATCGCATCGGCGAGGGTTGCGCTTCGGGCGGCGTACGAAGACTCGATTTCTTCGAGTGAATGAAGGGCCGAGCGCGCCGCGACGGCAGCCCTCAGGGCGCCACGCTCGTCGTCCTCCAGCGCGAGGGACGCCTCCGAGAGAAGCTTGCCGATCCGCTCGACGCTCGCCAATCTCTTCCTTTCAGAAGAAATCTCCTCGTCTTCTCCTTCTTTCGGCTCCACCTTGTCGATCTCTCCAATCTGGAAATCGAGCAGCTCGAGCCTTTGAACGCGGTCCTTCGCCGCCTCGTGAAGGCGCGCGAGGTCGCGCTCGGTGCCGAGGAACTCGCGAAAGAGCGCGGCCCCCTCCGCCGCCCTCTCCCCGAGGCCAGCGAACCGGTCGAGGAGCTGGCGAGGCGCGTCGGGGTCGAGGAGGTCTCGCGCCTCCGCCTGCCCATAGAGCACGAGGAGACGCGGCGCGATCTCCTGCAGGGTCTTCAGAGCCGCCGGAGAGCCGTTCACGAGGAGCCGGCCCTTGCCGCCCGCCGCGACCTCGCGCCGCACGACGACCTCGAAAGGGCCCGCGCCGCCTTCTTCGAGGAGGCCCGCCTCGACGAGAGAGCGCCGTGCCTCGGCGTCGTCGCAGTCGAACGCGCCCTCGACGACGAGCCGCTCGGCTCCCGCCCTCACGAGCGCGGGATCCGCCCGCCCTCCCGCGAGCAGCATCACGGCGTCCACGACGAGCGATTTGCCGGCGCCCGTCTCTCCCGTCAGGACGGTGAGGCCTTCTCCGAACGCCACCTCGACGTCCTCGAGGACTGCGAGGTCGCGGACGCGCAGCGAGGTCAGCATGGATCGGGCGGCTTGACCTCAGTCGCCACGCGTTCCCTTCTTTTTCGGCCCGAGCCTGTCTCTCAGCCAGCGCAGCGTGAGGCCCAGCCCGAAGGAGGTCGCCCCGACGGGATAGCCGGCGTGATCGGGGTCGTAATAGGCCGTGCCCGCGATGTCGAGATGCGCCCATGGCCTCTTCGGGTCGACGAACTCCTTGAGGAACATCGCGCCGTTGATCGAGCCGCCCCACCGGCCGCCCGTGTTCTTCATGTCCGCCCAGTCGGAGCGGATGTTCTCGCGGTACTCCTCCCACATCGGGAGGCGCCAGAGGCGCTCGTCCGTCCGCTCCCCCGCCTTCACGAGCTCCTTCGCGAGGGCGTCGTCGTCCGTGAACACGATCGCCGCCTCGAGCCCGAGCGCCACGAGAGCCGCGCCCGTGAGCGTCGCGTAATCCAGGATGACCGCGGGCTTCCATTCGGCCGCGTAGTCGAGCGCGTCCGCGAGAATGACGCGGCCCTCGGCATCCGTGTTGTCGATCTCGGCCGTCTTGCCGTTGCGGAATCGCACGATGTCGCCCGGCTTGTACGACGAGCCCGAGGGCAGGTTCTCGGTGAGCGCCGCGATTCCGACGAGGTTGACGTCGAGGCGAAGGTCCGCGGCGGCCAGGACGGCGCCCATCGCCGTGGCCGCGCCCATCATGTCCCACTTCATGTCGCCCATCTTGTCCGCGGGTTTGATCGAGATCCCGCCGGAATCGAACGTGACGCCCTTTCCGACGAGCGCCACGGGAGCATCGCCCTTTCGGCCGCCCCTGTACTCGAGCACGACGACGCGCGGCTCCTCGGCGGCGCCGCGATTCACCGCGAGCAGGCCGCCCATCCTTTCCTTCCGGATCGCCTTCTTGTCGAGGATCGTCACCTTCACGCCGCGGGCCTTCGCTTCCTTTCGAACGCGGTCCGCGAAATCGCGCGGAAGCATGTCGTTCGACGGCGTGTTGCCGAGGTCGCGCACGAGGCGGGCCACGCGCGCGAAAGCGCGCGCTTCCTCGACTTCGCGGGCCTCGACGCCCGCGAACGCGCCGCGGGGCTGCACGGTGATCGCGGCGAGCGGCGTCTTCTCCGCGTCGGCCGACTTGTAGCGGGGAAAGGCGTAGTCGGCGAGGAAGAGCGACCGCAAGAGGAAGTCCCGCGTCTCTTTCGCGTCCATCCGCTTGAGCGTGAGCGGAAAATCGAGGATGGCCGACGACTCGCCGCTCCGGTTCAGGGTCTTCGCGGCGACCCGCAGCAGGCCGCGCGCCTTGCGCGGCGAGATTTCGGTCTCCTTGCCAGCACCGAAAACGTACAGGCGCGCCGCCTGCCCGCGCTCTCCGAGCGGAAGCGTGAAGAACGCGCCGTCCGCCGCGGGCGCGGCGGGCCCGGAGGCGGCGACACGGGCGCGCAGGTCGGCGGGAAGCGACACGAGGGCTTCCTTCCTTCCAGCGCCGGCCGCGAAGACGATGTGGGCGTCCGCGCGCGGGGCGCGCGCTTTGCCGCTTTGGATCGAGATCTTGAGCAACTGAACCTCCGATTGGGCCGAAGCCGGTAAGAGAGCGAAGTCTAGCGCGGCGCGTACCGTTACAATCGCACGATGGCTGACCTTGTCCTCGAAACCCTCCTGCCCGGTCTGCCGCCTCCGCGCCGCGGCAAGGTGCGCGACGTTTACGACCTAGGAGACCGTGTGCTCCTCGTCGCAACGGACCGCATCTCCGCGTTCGACGCCGTCCTCAGCCCGGGAATTCCCGAGAAAGGAAAGATCCTGACGGGGCTCTCGAATTTCTGGTTTCGGAAGTTCGCGGAAGTCGTCCCGAACCACATCCTCGAGACCGACGCCGCGCGCTTCCCCGAGCCTCTCGCCTCCTCGCGCTCGCTCCTCGCCGGGCGCGCCGTGCTCGCGAAGAAGTGCCGCGTCGTGCCTTTCGAGTGCGTCGCCCGCGGGTACCTCGCCGGCTCGGGCTGGAAGGACTACCGGAAGACCGGCGCCGTTTGTGGCCAGCGCCTTCCCGCGGGGCTCCACGAGGCAGATCGCCTCCCCGAGCCGATCTTCACGCCGGCGACGAAGGCCGAGACGGGCCACGACGAGAACGTTCCGTTTGCCGCGGTCGCGGCCGCCGTGGGTGAGCAACTCGCGGGCCGCCTCCGCGACCTCACGCTCGCGCTCTACCGCGGCGCCGCGGGGTACGCCGAGTCGCGCGGCATCCTCGTCGCGGACACGAAGTTCGAGTTCGGTCTCGACGAGGCGGGCCGGGTCGTCTGGATCGACGAGGCGCTCACGCCCGACTCGTCCCGCTTCTGGCCGAAGGACACGTGGAAGAGTGGAAGCTCGCCGCCCTCCTATGACAAGCAGTTCGTGCGCGACTTCCTCGAGAAGACCGGCTGGAACAAGACGCCGCCGGCGCCCGTCCTGCCCCCCGACGTCGTCGCGGGCACTCGCGCGCGCTACGTCGAGGCGTTCGAGAAGCTGACGGGAACGCCGTTCGAGGGCTGAAGCCTACTGGGCGACGGGCTCGTCGGCGAAGTCCTCGGGGTTCGCGGCTTCGTCCGGTGGAGCCTTCGCGAGCTCCTTCTTGACCATGTCCTGATGGGCGATCTCGTCCTCCCGAAGCTCCTCGAAAAGCTTCTTCACCGCAGGAGCCAGCGGGAGCTTCAGGGCCCGGTCGAAATAGTCGTACGCCTTCACCTCGGCATCCATCGCCACCTTCAGGGCCTCGCGCAGCGTCATGAAATCGTGGACGGTCTCGTAGCCGGGAGCCTCGACGTCCCAGAGGAGCGAACGGTCGACGCGGCGCGCGGCCCGTCCGAAGAGCTTCGACCGCTCGGTGAGCAGGTCGGCGCCGTGCTTGGCCTCGGCCTTCGCCATGAAGTGAAAGAAGGACGCGGCTTCCTCGGTGCGATGCTCGCGCATCACGGCCGTGAGCTCTTCATAGCGCTCCATGGCTTCCTGCTCGATGAGGATGGCGAGATCGAGCGCGTCCATGAGATCGAGCTTCGTCAGGTCCAGCTGCTTCGTCATCGGCCTCTCCCGGGCGACACGTTCACATGTGCCGCCCCGCGCGACCATGATGCAACCGGATCAGCGGCCGGCGGCCGGCCGGTCTGACGCTCAGCTTCTCTCGAGAAGCTCCTCGACGCTCCGGAGGGGGACGACCGAGAGGTCCGGGAACGCGGCCGCCTCCCCCGCGTTGCCGGCGGGGATCAGGGCCGAGTGGAAGCCCAGCGACACCGCTTCCTTCAGCCTGAGCGCCGCGTCCGAAACCGCCCGCACCTCCCCGAGGAGGCCCACCTCGCCGAAGACGGCGGTCCCCGCCGGCAGAGCCCGCCCGCGGAAGCTGCCCGCAACGGCGGAGCAGACGGCGAGGTCGGCGGCCGGCTCGGCGCTCTCGGCGCCGCCCGCGACGTTCAGGAACACGTCGTGCGAGGACAGCGACATTCCGCCGTGTCTCTCGAGAACCGCGAGGAGGAGCGCGAGGCGCGTCCCGTCGAAGCCGATCGCGGTGCGGCGCGGGCTTCCGTACTTCGCTTCGACGGTGAGGGCCTGGACTTCCAGGAGCAGCGGCCGCGTCCCCTCGACGCCGGCGAGCACGACCGAGCCGGGCCGCCCTCCCGCGCCGCTTCCGAGGTAGAGCGCGGACGGATTCGCGACCTCGATGAGGCCGGCGCCCGTCATCTCGAAGATCCCGAGCTCGTGCACGGGGCCGAACCGGTTCTTCAGGGCGCGCACGACGCGGTGCGCGTGGAAGCGCTCGCCCTCGAACGACAGAACCGCGTCCACGAGGTGCTCGAGCGTCTTCGGGCCGGCGAGCGTCCCGTCCTTCGTGACGTGGCCGATGAGAAGGACCGGCACGCCGGTCGTCTTCGCGAGCGCCAGAAGGCGGCCCGCGCAGGCCCGCACCTGCGTGACCGAGCCCGCGGCCGCGGGCGCGTCCGCCGAGGCGATCGTCTGGATCGAGTCCACGACGATCGCGCCGAACGTCCCGGCCTTCACGGCCTCGAGGATCGCCTCGAGCGAGGTCTCGGGAAGGAGGAAGAGTCCCGGCGCCGAGACGTCGAGCCGGTCGGCCCGCATCCTGACCTGCCGCGCGGACTCCTCCGCGCTGACGTAGAGGACGGACCCGACTCGTTCCGAGAGGCGTGCGGCGACCTGCAGGAGAAGCGTCGACTTGCCGATGCCGGGCTCTCCGCCCACGAGGACGACCGAGCCCGGGACGAGGCCGCCGCCGAGGACGCGGTCCATGTCGGCGATGCCCGTGGGGATGCGCGGGACCGCCGCGGCCGCCACGTCGGACAGACGGACGGGCGCGGAGCCGGACGGCACGATCGCTCCGCCGCGAGGAGGCGCCTCGGCCGCGCGTTCCTCCACGAGCGTGCTCCACGCGCCGCACTCGGGGCAGCGACCCATCCACTGCGGACTCTGGGCCCCGCAGGCCGTGCACGAGAAGACCGTCGCGGCTTTTCGAACCACGACTATTTCGGAATCGGGATGCTGCCGAACAGAGCCTTGAGGTCCTCGTCCTTCCAGCGGATGCCCGCGCCGAGGAACGGCGATCTCAGGCCTGGATTCAGGAGGTCGTCCACGCCGCCCGTCACGTAGAGGTTCGGGCTCGCGTTCCAGCGGGTGTAGAGCTTGAGATGCCCGTTCAGATCCGGCCTCGTGAAGTCCCAGATCTCGCCGCCGACGCGGAACGTGTCGGCCTTGAACGTCTGCTCGATCGCGGCGCCGCCGCGCGACTCGATGATTCCGGCCCTCAGGATCGTGTTCTTGAGCTTGTAGCCGAGCTGAAGCGACAGGACGAACTGGTCGAGATAGCGCTGCCCCGTCGTCGCGATCGTCTGCTGGCTGCCGTCGGGAAACGTGACGGTCGAGGACTCGAGAATGTCCTCCCGCTTGCCGTTCGGAAGCGCGCCGATCTCGAGCCGGTAGAACTTCCCCTCCCGGGGGATCGCGTCGAGCGTGAAGTAGTACTTTTCGTTGCGGAGCCGCGACGCGAACTCTGTGCGGAATCCGATGTCGAGCTGCAGGCGGTTGATACGCCCGAGAGTGCCCGAGAGCTGTTCGACCCCCTCCTTCACCGACTTGAGCGCGTCGTTGATGTTCTTGTGCGTCTCGTCGTCGTTCAGGAGCTTTCCGATCGTGCCCTGCCCCGTGTCGATCTTGCCCGTGATGGAGTTCAGGCTGTCGGCGGTCGTCTTGAGCTTCGCCGTGACGTCGTCCATGTTCGAAACCGTCGACTTCACGCCCGCCCGGTTCTCGTCGAGCATCCGGTCCACCCGGGCCACGGTCTCCAGCAACTGGGCCGAGAGCGCCCGGAGGTTTGCGAGCATGGCGTCGACGTTGCCGCGGTTCGCGTCGGCGAGGTCGCGCAGGGATTCGGCGAGGCGGCCGAGGTTGTCGACGATCCGGTTCAGCTTGTCCTCGCCTTTCGGGCCGCCGAAAGAGCCCGCCATCGCGCTCGAGACCTCTTTGAGGTCCTTTCCGATGTCGGCCGCGAGCTTCGTGATGTCGTCGAATCCCGTCCCCGAGGACCCCTCGAGAAGGGCTCCATTCGGAAGGCGTGGGGCCGCCGGGTCGCCCGCGCTCAGCTCGACGTACTTGTCGCCGAGCATGCCGAGGGATCTCACCTGCGCGATCGCGCCCTGGTGGAGCTCGACGCTCGGGTCGAGAGCGAGGTGGGCCAACGCGGTGCCGTCCGGCCGGAGGGAGATGCCGTCCACCTTGCCGACGCGCACGCCCGCGATCCGCACGGCGGACTTGTCGTCGAGGCCCGCCACGTCCTTGAAGTGCGCGTCCGCGGAGTTCGTCCGCGCCTTCTTCCCGAAATGGATGTCCTCGATCTTCAGGATGAGGACGCCCAGGGCGAGGAGAACGACGACGAAGAACGCTCCGATTTTCGCGGTGGTCGTCATGCGGTCTCCCTCATGGATGCGCCTCGGCGGACGCAGCCGCCGGGCGCCGTTCGGGCTCGGTCTCCGGAGGCGCGAGCTCGCTGTCACCGGTCACGAAGGCCGCGACGCGCGGATCCTTCGACTGTTCGAACTCCTTCGGGGTCATGTCCACGAGAATCTTTCCTCCCGAGAGCAGTCCCACGCGGTCCGCGACTCCGAAGACGACCTTGAGGTCGTGGGTGATCGTGATCGCCGACGGCTTGAGCCGGGCGCGCATTTCCTCGATCACCTTCACGACGACGTCCGTCGTGATCGGGTCGAGGCCGGTCGTGGGTTCGTCGAAGAGGAGAATCTCGGGCTGCAGCGCGATCGCCCGCGCAAAGCCCACCCGCCGCCGCATCCCTCCCGAGAGCTCGGAAGGGCGCTTTTCCTCGATGCCGGGCAGGCGCACGAGCTCGAGGCACTCCGCCACGCGATCGGCGATCTCCTTCTTCGACTTCTTCGTGTGGCGCGTGAGCGGAAAGGCGATGTTCTCGCCCACGCTCATCGAGTCGAAGAGCGCGCCTTCCTGGAACGACATTCCGAACTTCCGCCGCAGGCGGTCGCGGTCCTTGGCCGACACCTTCCACAGGTCTTCCCCGTCGATCTCGACGGTGCCCGAATCGGGTTTCAGGAGCCCGATGACGTGTTTCAGGAGGACGCTCTTCCCGATCCCCGACTGCCCGACGAGGACGAGCGACTCGCCCCTCGTGACGGTCAGGTCGAGCCCGGAGAGCACGGTTTTCGTCCCGAAGCTCTTCGTGACCTTCGTGAGCTTCACGGCCGGCGACGCGTCTCTGGCGGCGCTCAGAACAGCACCTTCGTCAGGAAGAAGTCCGCGATGAGGATGGAGAGGGAACCCATGACGACCGCCTTCGTCGTCGAAAGGCCCACGCCCTCGGCGCCGCCCTTCGTGTCGTACCCGCACTGGCAGCCGACGAGTGAAAGGAGGAAGCCGAACGCCGCCGCCTTGATGAGGCCCGAGGTCATGTCCTCCATCGAGAGGTACTGGAAGGTGTTGTTCATGTAAATGACGGGATTCGCGCCGAGATACCCCACGGCGACGAGGTACCCGCCCAGGATGCCGATCGCGTCCGCGAGGACGACGAGCATCGGGACGACGAGGATGGTCGCGAGGACCCTCGGCACGAAGAGGTACTGCACCGGATCGGTCGCGAGGGAAATGAGCGCGTCGATCTGCTCGGTCACGCGCATCGAACCGAGCTCGGCCGCCATCGCGCTGCCGGCGCGACCCGTCACCATGAGACCCGTCAGGACCGGCCCGAGCTCGCGCAGCATCGAGAGCGCCACGACCGAGCCGATGTAGCCCTCGGCGTGAAACCGCTGGAAGCCCTTGAACGTCTGAAGCGCGAGGACGCCTCCCGTGAAGAGCGCGGTCAGGAGCACGACCGGGACCGAGTCCACACCCACGCGCACAACCTGGCGCGCCGTCGCGACGGGCGAGAACGGGGGCGTCACGACGCCGCGCATCGTCAGCCCGAGGAGCACGAAGAAGCGGCCGACGCCCTCCATCACGTTCAGGAGCCCGCGCCCGAAGAACTCGAAAAATTTGTTCACAGAAACTTCGACTCCCGCGCCACGATCTCGCCTCCGGAAAGGATGATACGTGGCACGCGCGGGCCGACGCCGCACAGGATCTCCCACGCGACGGTGCCGGCCGCGCGAGCGACCTCGTCGACGCCGAGCCGGGCGTCCCCCTGGCGGCCGAAAAAGACCACCTCTTCGCCCCGCACGGGCCGCGCCGGCAGGTCCGTCACGTCCACGGCCGTGAGGTCCATCGAGACGCGCCCGGCGATCGGACAGCGGCGGCCCCCGATCAGCACGTGTCCCAACCCGGAGAGGTGCCGCGGCACGCCGTCCGCAAAGCCGGCCGGGACGATCGCGAGCGTCGTCGTCCGCCCCGCGACGAACATCCCGCCGTACCCCACGCGCGTCCCGGGCGGGACGGTCTTCACCTGGTCGACGACGGAGACGAACGACATGACGTCGGAAAGAGAATCGTTTTGCTCGGAGGAGAGACCGGGGACCCGCGCATAGAGGGCAAGGCCGGGGCGGACATGCGAGATTTCGAAAAGAGAAGATTTCTTCGAAGGTGAAGAGGAAATCCGCAAGAGCGTCGCCGCGCTGTTGTCGGTGTGGATTATGGACGGCTGATGACCCGCCGCGCGAATTGCCTTCACACCTTCTAAGAAAATCCTGAGCTGCGTCTCCGTTTGTGCGCCACCGGGCTCTTCCGCCGAGGCGAAATTCTGAAAGACACCTTCCAGGAAAATCTTCCCCTCCATCGCATCGAGCCGGTCGAGGACGGGCGGCAACTCTTCCCCGCGCACTCCGAGCCGCGTCATCCCCGTGTCGAGCTTGAGGTGAACGGGCAGCGGCGCGCGCGGCTCTCCTCTCCCCTCTTCCCCTTCTAAGAAAATCTTCATCTCCTCGGCCTGCTCGACCGAATGGATGTTGGGGGTCAGCCCCCCGTCCACGAGGGAGCCAAGCTGGTCCTTCCCGATCCAGCCCATGACGAGAATCGGCTGCGTGATGCCCGCCCGGCGCAGCTCGAGACCCTCCTCCACGACCGCGACCGCGAAGACCGGCGCGCCTTCCTCCGCGAGGCGCCGCGCCACGTGCCGGGCGCCATGGCCGTAGGCGTCCGCCTTGACGACCGGCATCAGCGCGCAGCTCTTCGGCAGCGAGCGGGCGATCGCCCGGTAGTTCGACGCGAGCGCGTCGAGATCGACTACGGCGTGCGTGGGACGGAGGGGGAGGGTCAGAGGCCAGGGCCTTCGCTGATCATCGCGAGGTCCGAGAAGCGCGTGTACTCGCCCGACCAGCCGAGCGTGAAACGGTCGGTCGGGCCGTTGCGCTGTTTGGCGATGATGACGTCGCAGACGTTCTTCTGCTCGGTGTCCTTGTCGTAATACTCGGGCCGCGACAGGAAGAGGACGACATCGGCATCCTGCTCGATGGCGCCCGACTCGCGAAGGTCCGAGAGCACGGGCTCCTTCTCGGAGCCGCGCTGCTCGGTGCGCCGCGAAAGCTGTGAGAGCGCAACGACGGGAACCTCGAGCTCCTTGGCGAGAGCCTTGAGGCCGCGCGAGAACGCGCTGACCTCCTGCGTGCGGTTCTCGACCTTGCCGCGCGACCCCATGATCTGGAGGTAGTCCACGAAAAGCGCGTCGAGGCCGTGCCGCTGCTTGAGCTGGAGCGCCCGGGCTCGCATCTCGAGGAGCGTGGCTGCCGGCGAATCGTCCACGAAGAGCTGCGCTTCGCGCATCTGCTGCGTCGAGAAGAAGAGGGCCTTCTTCTCCTCCTTCGAGAGGCGGCCCTCGCGCAGGCGCTGGAGGTTCACGCGCGACTCGGCGCACTGAATTCGGAAGCCGAGCTGCTGGGCGGACATTTCGAGCGAGAAGAAACCGACGACGAACTTCTGGTGGATCGTCAGATACGACGCGATGTTCAGGGCGAACGCCGTCTTGCCCATACCCGGCCGGGCCGCGACGACGACCAGGTCGGTCTTCTGGAAGCCCTGCGTCAGCGCGTTCAGCCTCGTGAAGCCGGTGGGCAGGCCCGTGAGCATCGTGCCGCGCCCGTGGATCTTCTGGATCTCCTCCTCGTTCTTCTCCGCGATACGCGAAAGCTTCACGAAGCCGCCCTTGATCGACCCCTTCGCGATCTCGACGAGGTCGCGCTGCGCGTTTTCGAGAACGGTCTCGGCGTCCGGGGCCGTCACGGCGTCGCGGATCGCGCGGCGCGACTGGAAGATGACGAGCCGCCTCAGCGAGGACTCGCGCACGAGGCGCGCGTAGCTCTCGACGTTCTCGACGTCCGGCACGCGGTCCACGAGCGACGAGAGGACCGCCGCGCCGCCCGCGCGCTCGAGCCGCCCGGTCTTCTCGAGCTCGCTCTGCACCGTGACGAGGTCCACGCCCTCGCGCCGGTCGGCGAGCGCCAGACACGCCTCGTAGACCAGCCGGTGCGCCTCGCTCGCGAAGTCCTCCGGCACGAGGAACTCCATCACGCGCGACAGGAGCGACCCGTCGATGAGGATCGCACCCAGGAGGCTCCTCTCGGCGTCGGGCCGCGCAGGAAGGACCTCGGAATCGACGGGAGCGAGGGTGGACATCGGGGAGGCCTGTTTTATCGCAAGTGAGGTCCTTCACGCGAGAGGCCAGGGCGTGTAATCTTCGACCGAGGACGAGACGTCCTCTTCTTCGATGGAGGTGCAGATGTCCCGAATCATCCGTTTCCTCGTCGTCCTTCTCGTCGTGGCCGGCTTCGTCTCGGCCGCGCGCGCCGACAGGCTCACGCTGCGTATCGGCGTTCCGCCGCCGCCGCCGCGCGTCGAGGTCATCGGCGCCCCGCCTTCCGCCGCCCACTTCTGGGTCGCCGGCCACTGGAGGTGGGACGGCCACCGGCACGTGTGGGCCGGCGGCCGCTGGTTGGCGTCACGCCCGAACGAGGTGTGGATGCGCGACCACTGGGAGCATCGCGGCGCCGAATGGTTCTTCCACCCCGGCCATTGGTTGAAGCTCGGCCAGGAGCCGGGCGCCGTCGCGGTCGTGGCGCCGCCTCCGCCGGCGTACAGGGTGGAGACGGTGCCGCAGCCGCCCGGGTCGGACGTCTTCTGGGTCTCCGGCCACTGGAGATGGGACGGCGGGACGCACGTCTGGGTGCCCGGTCTGTGGGAGACGCGCCGCGCGCAAGAGGTCTGGGTTCCGGCACAATGGGTCCGCCACGGGCACGAATGGCGGTACCTCGACGGGCACTGGCGAAGGATCTGATCCGACGCGCCGGCCGCCCGTCAGCGCGGAGAAAGATCCAGCGACGGGCGGCCGGATTCGGTTCGGCGCCGCGACGCGGCAGCGACCATCCGGTTCCACCCCTCCTCGTCGAGCCGGCAGGCGCCGATGCGCTTCCGGCCTTCCGGCGGGCCGTGGTAGTCCGAGCCGGCCGACTTCAGCAGGCCTTGCCGCTCGGCGAGCTGGCCGAACGCGTTTTCTTTCTGCCCGTCCTGGTCCGAATGGATGACCTCGAGGCCGTCGAGCCCCGCCGCGACCCCGAGGGCGACGACCTTCTCCGGGTCGCGGTACCAGATCGGATGGGCAATGACCGAAAGGCCCCCCGCCTTGCGGATGGCGGCGATCGCCTCCTCGAGAGTCCACTTCGGCTTCGGCACGTAAGCCGGCTTTCCCCGCGTGAGGAAACGCTCGAAGGCCTCGTCGAGGCTCTTCACGTAACCCTTCGCGACCATTGCGCGTGCGATATGCGGGCGGCCGAACGCGCCCTCCGCCACGACGGCCCGGATCTCGGCGAGGTCGAGCGGCATGCCGAGAGAGCCGAGCTTCTGCACCATCGCCTCTCCGCGCGTGTCGCGGTCTTCGCGGAACACCGCGAGGCGCGCCTCGAGCTCGGGCTCTTCCGGATCGAGAAAAAGGCCGAGCACGTGGACGTCGTCGCCGTCACACCGGGTCGAAAGCTCGCTCGCCGTCACGGTCACGAGACCCGTGCCCTTCGCCGCGGCCTCGAACTCGGGCAGGCCGTGAACTGCGTCGTGGTCCGAGAGCGCGAGCACCGAAAGGCCGGCCTCGACACCGCGGGCCACGAGCTGCGCCGGAGGCTCGAGGCCGTCCGAGAACGTGGAGTGGCAGTGCAGATCGGCTCCGCGGAACGGTGGCATCCGCGGATGGTAGCAGCGGGACGCGCGGGCCCATCGCGTACCCTTCCGCCGTGAGACTCCCCGTCTCCTTTCGCTCCCCGGTAGCCGCGTGCCTCGCCCTCGGCGCGCTCCTCGCGGGCTCTTCGGCCTGTTCGATTCGCCAGCGCGCGCACACGGCCGCCGAGCGGATCTCTCCGGATCAGGGGCCCTCCGTGTGCGTCCTTCTCTTCGACGGCCTTTCCGACGAGGCCTTCACGCACCTCGTCTCCACGGGCGCGCTGCCGAATCTCAAAGCCCGCATCGTGGACCGCGGCCTTGGCGTTCAGACGGCCGTCGCCTCGGTCCCGAGCGAGACGTATCCCAACCTCGCCTCCCTCGAGACGGGCCTTCTCCCCGGCCATCACGGGATTCCCGCGAACATCTGGCTCGACCGGAAGCTCCGGGTCCGCGAGGCGCACACGAACATCCTCGGGGTCTTCTCTTCGACCGACTATCTCGCCCCGGAGGCGCGGACGCTCTTCGAGCGGCTCCCGAACGACACGGTCGCCGTGACGACTCCTCTCGCGAGGGGCGCCTCGGTCTACGCGCGGAACCGGATCGCGGTCATCGCCTCGTACGCGCGCAACGATTGGTCGTTCCTGGACCGCAAGACGCTCGACGACGTGGGCGATGCGTACGTCGGCGCCGCGGCGGCGGGACGCGTGCCGCCCCTCGTCTGGGGACACCTCGTCGGCACCGACGAGGTCGCGCACGTGAGCGGGCCCGAGAGTCCGGAGTTCCGCTTGGAGATGGCCGCGATCGACCGAGCGTTCGGGCGTCTCCTGCGGCGCCTCAAGCGGCGCCATCTCGACGAACGGATCCTGTTCGTCCTCGTCGCCGACCACGGAAACAGCTCTTACGGCACGTTCGTAGACGCGAGCGAGCTCGTGAACCGCGTGCTGAGGGCGAACCCCACGAAGGCGGACTGCAGCCTCGGCAACTGCGTTCTCGTCCCGGCCACGCGGAAGGACAAGGCCTACGACGTGGGCGACGCCATGATCGAGGTCGGCGCTTACCGGGGCGTCATGATCTGGCTGCCCGCGAACCGGCCGCTCGAAGACGTGCCGAGCGCGTTCCGCGCCCCGCGGCGGAAGAGGAAGGCGCGCCCGGCGAGCAGCACTCCGCTGAAGACTCCGGCCGCGTCGCTCTTCGCCGCGACGCTCGCCCGCGCGTCCGAGGTCAGGCTCGTCGTCACGCGCGGCCCCTCTCCGGGAACGGTCGCGCTCTATGGTCCCGCAGGCCGGGCCGAGATCGTGCGCGAGGATCGCGACGGCCTCGAGTCGCTCTACCTCTACCGCGTTCTGGAGGGAGAGGACCCTCTCGGCTACTCTCGATCGGCCGCCGCGCCGCTCGTCGGCTCGGCCCACGAGGCCGACGAATGGCTCGAGGTGACGGCGGAGACGGAGTACCCCGATCTCGTCGTCCAGCTGCCCGAGTTCTTCGACTCCCCGCGTTCTCCCGACGTCTTCGTCTCTCCGAAGGACGGCTACGGCTTCACGAAGGGATACGTCGCCGGGCACGGCTCGCTCTCCCGGAGAGAAACGGTCGTCCCCTTCCTGTTCGCGGGCCCCGGCGTGTTGCCCGGCTTGCTCCACACGGCGCGCACGGTCGACCTCGCACCCACGCTTCTGGCGTATCTCGGCGTGGACTACGACCCGGACGAGATGGACGGCGAGGACCTCGAGATCGCGCCGCACGGCGTGCCGAAGTCGCCGCCGATCGGGGCAGCACCCGCCGGCGACGACTGACGGCGGCTCAGCCACGCCGCCCGTTGCCCCGCCTGCTCCACCGCCGCTCCTAGAAGTGGAAACAAAATTGCACCCAGATCAAGCCACTTGCGCGAAGATCCACCCGGAAAGTCCTAGATGTATCTCCCCATCCTGCAGCCGAATACTACTTAGACGGCCTCAGGAGGCACATCGCTATGCCCAGCATTCATATGACGCTTCTCTTCATGGCGGCTGGCCTCGCTCTGAACTTCACGCCTGGTCCCGACATGCTCTATGTCGCGGCCCGAAGTACGAGCGAGGGTCGTGCTGCTGGCCTAGCGTCTGCGATCGGCATCTTCGTCGGATGCCTCTTCCATATCGCCGCTATGGCGTTCGGGTTGTCCGCGCTCCTCCTTCGCGTCCCCTCGGCGTACGACGCCGTCCGATTTCTCGGCGCTGGCTATCTCGTCTTTCTCGGAGTTCGCGCCCTCTTTTGGCCCGCGGACCTCGCCGCCCGCCTTCAGGCGAAAGCGGCCTCGCGGACGGCCGTCTTCCTACAGGGCGTCTGGACCAACGTGCTGAATCCGAAGGTCGCACTCTTCTTCCTTGCGTTCCTGCCGCAATTTCTCGCGCCGGCGCGCGGTCCCATAGCTGTACAGATCGTGGTCCTGGGTCTGCTGTTCAATACAACCGGACTCTTCGTAAACGGCGGAGTCGCGTTGCTGGCAAGTCGGGCTACCGGTTGGCTACGGCGGCGTCCAGAAGCGGGTCGCGGGCTTCAGCGATTTACCGGGGCGCTCTTCGTTGGCCTCGGCGTGCGGTTGGCCCTGGCCAGCAGGCGCTGATGAACGATCGGGCACATAGGTAACACTTTAGTCCAGACACATGGGTGACACTTATCAACAGCTACCTCGCCGTCGTCGTGCTGTGGAGATCGCGGAAATCTTCCTGCGTTGAGCCCTCAGCGGTGCGCCCAGCACGGCGCGCTCGATGGCGCCCGGGCCCCTGACTCCTGGGACTGTAGTAATCACCAGCGATCTTCGCGAGGGCGCCCCTTGATCCGCGTTCGGAGCTGCTCGCGACTCAGCGCGGCACGCGCCGGACGCGCACCGTGTTCGTCGCGCCCGCCGCCGGCGCCGCGCCTGAGATCTCGACGACCACGGCCCCGGCGAGGCCCGGCAGGCGCGAGAGGACGGCGTCTCCGGCGCGGACCATCGCCTCGACGCTGCGCGCCTGAGGGACGCGAAAGGACGTGACGTCCCTGAGGAGCGCTAGCTTCTGCCGGACCGTTTCGTGCGATGTGAACGCGAGGACCGGAATGGAGAGCGGGTTCTTCGACGCGAAGCGCGCCGTCCTCCCCGACTCGGTGTAGACGACCATCGCGGCCGCGTGCGCCTCGCGGGCCATTCCTGCGGCCGAGCGCGCCACGACCGCGGAGAAATCTCCGGGTGGCGGAGGCGACGCGACGTCCGGCACGGTGCCGGCCTCCGGCACCTCGGCGGCGCGAGCAATCTCGGCCATCGCCTCGACGGCCTCGACGGGCCACGCTCCGACCGCCGTCTCGCCCGAAAGCATCACCGCGTCCGCGCCGTCGTGCACGGCCCCAGCCACGTCCGAGACCTCGGCGCGCGTCGGGGTCGGGTTCTCGATCATCGACTCGAGCATCTGCGTGGCGACGATGACGGGCACGGCGTGGCGCCGGCCCGCAGCGAGGATCTCCCGCTGGGCCCGTGGCACGCTCGCGAGGCCGATCTCGACGCCGAGGTCGCCGCGGGCGACCATGAGGGCATCCGAGGCGGCGGCGAGCTCGTCGAGCACGGCGAGGGCCTCTTTTCGCTCGATCTTGGAGACGATCCAGGGGCGGCGCTCGGGCGCCACGCGCGCGAGGAGCCGCCGGAGCGCGACGACGTGCGCCGGGCTGCGCACGAACGAAAGGCCCACGAAGTCCACGCCGGCCGCGAGGCCTTCCGCGAGATCCCGCCGGTCCTTGCACGTCAGGGCGGGCGCCGAGAGGGCCGAATTGGGGAAGTTCACGCCAGCCCCGCTCTTCACGCGTCCGCCGACCACGACGGTCGCGAGGAGCGTGCGCTTCAATCGCTTCTTGACGCGCAGGCGGATCCGCCCGTCGTCGAGGCGCACTTCGGCGCCAGGGCCGATGTCCACGAGGAGCGCCGGATACGTCACCGCGAGGCGCACGGCCGATCCCGACTCGCCGGCGGAGGCGACACCCGGAAAAAGCTCGACGGCCCGCCCGCTCGCGAGCGACACGGCGCCGCCCGGCAGCGTGCCAAGGCGGATCTTCGGGCCCCCGAGGTCGAGGAGGACGCCCGTCGGGGCGCGCCGCGAACGGGACAGCCGGCGCACGAGCGCCACCCGGCGCGCGATTTCGCCGGGGCGGCAGTGCGCCCCGTTCAGGCGCACGACGTCCACGCCCGCGTCGAGGAGCGCCGCGAGAGCGCCGGGCCTCTCCGCGTTCGAGGCGATCGTCGCGACGATCCGAGTCGCCCGCGCCCTGGGCCTCTTTTCGTGTGTCATCCACCCCCGCCTTCCACCCGTATGATGCCCGCATGAGCGAACTCGACACCGAAGAACCTCACGCCGCCATCCTCGAGAACGGAAATCTCGCCGATCCCCGTGTCGACCAGATCGCCGGCCATGTGAAGGAGATCATGCGGATCCTCGGGCTCTGTCCCGACCAGGATCCGAACCTCGTCAACACGGACCGGCGCGTCGCGAGGATGTACCTCGACATCTTCTCCGGGCTCGACGAGGGCACCCGGCCGAGGCTCACGACGTTCCCGAACGAAGAGCACTACACGTCGATGGTGATGGAGAAGGAGATTCCCTTTTACTCCATGTGCGCCCATCACTTCGTGCCGTTTTACGGGCACGGGCACATCGCCTACATTCCGAACGACAAGATCGTCGGCCTGTCGAAGCTGCCGCGTCTGCTCGAGTTCTTCGCGCGCCGACCCCAGATCCAGGAGCGCCTCACCGAGCAGGTCGCGGGCGTCCTCGAGGAGGAGCTGAGGCCCCAGGGCGTCATGGTCGTCATCGAGGCACGGCACCTCTGCGTGGAGATGCGCGGCGTCAAGAAACCGGGCGCCGTGACGGTCACCTCCGCGCTCCGCGGAATCTTCCTCCAGAAAGCAGTGAGGGAAGAGTTCCTGGACCTACTCAGACGTCCGGCCTGATTGCTCCGAGCGCGCCGCGGCGCCCAGCTCGCGCGCGAGCCGCCCCGCTGCCTCGAGGCCTCGGAGGGTCCGCGTCCCGTGCCAGCAGAAGTCGTCGCCCGACACGAGGACGGCGCACGCCGCGATTCTTCCATGCGCGCCCGGGCGGAGTTAAGATCGCGTCTCATCTTGCCGCGGCCCGCCGGGGCCATCGAGGGTCGCGGCCCCGGAGGAAAAACCAGCATGTCGAGCGTTCTCACCGAGACCTCTTCCCGCGCCGGCGCGTCTTCAGAGGTCGTCGCCAACGACTTCTCGCTGCAGGTCGCCACGGCCAACGGGTCGGGCTCGCAGACGGCGAACAGCGTCCTCATGCGGTCCATCTTCCGCATGGGCGTCCCCGTCTCCGGCAAGAACCTCTTCCCCTCGAACATCCAGGGCCTGCCCACCTGGTTCACGATCCGCGCAAACCGGGATGGCTACATCGCGCGCAAGCGCGATCTCGACGTGCTCGTCTGCATGAATCCCGAGACGGCGAACGACGACGTGCGCGACGTGCGCGCGGGCGCGTATGTCGTCTACGAGAAGAAGCTCGGGCTCGAGAACCCAGGGAAGAAGCGCGACGACGTCACCTACTACGCGGTCCCGTTCTCGGAGCTCGTCGTCAAGATCACGTCCGCGCCCGAGCACGCGAAGCTTCGCAAGCTCATCGTGAACATGATCTACGTGGGCGTCCTGGCCGACCTCATGGGAATCGAGCCCGCGGAGATCGAGAAGGCCGTCGCGAAGCAGCTCAAGGGCAAGCCGAAGGCGGTGGACCTCAACGTGAGCGCCGTGAAGGTGGGCCTCGAGTACGCCGCGAAGAGCTTCCCGGTCAAGATCCCGTTTCGCGTCGAGCGGATGAACGCGACGGAGGGAAAGGTCATCGTCGAGGGGAACACGGCGTCAGCCCTCGGCTGCGTTTTCGGCGGCGCCACCGTCTGCGCGTGGTACCCCATCACGCCGTCGTCCTCCCTCTGCGAGGCTTTCATCGACTTCTGCGACCACCTGCGCGTCGACCCGGCGACGAAAAAGAAGAACGTCGCCGTCATCCAGGCCGAGGACGAGATCGCCTCGATCGGCATGGTGCTCGGCGCCGGATGGGCTGGCGCGCGGTCGTTCACGTCCACGTCCGGCCCGGGCATCTCGCTGATGTCGGAATACATCGGGCTCGGCTACTACGCCGAGATCCCCGCCGTCATCTTCGACATCCAGCGCACCGGGCCGTCCACCGGCCTCCCGACCCGCACGATGCAGGGCGATCTTCTTCTCTGCTATTTCAGCTCGCACGGCGACTCGAAGCACCCGCTGCTCTTCCCCGCCTCGCCCGAGGAGTGCTTCACGATGGCGCAGCAGGCCTTCGACCTCGCCGAGCAGCTCCAGACGCCGGTGTTCGTGATGTCGGACCTCGACCTCGGCATGAACAACTGGATGGCGGACCCGTTTCCGTATCCGACGGAGCCCCTCCACCGCGGCAAAGTGCTCGACGCCGCGAGCATCGAGAAGGTGAAGGACACCTGGGGCCGGTACAAGGACGTGGACGGCGACGGCATCCCGTACCGGACGCTCCCCGGCACCCCGAACGCCTACGCTGCGTACCTCACGCGCGGCTCCGGACACGACGAGAACGCGCAGTACTCCGAGAAGCCCCAGGATTACGTCAACAACGTGAACCGCCTCGTGAGGAAGTTCGAGACGGCGCGCACGATGGTGCCGAAGCCCGAGATCCAGGAGCGGCCCGGCGCGCGCGCGGGCCTCCTGGCCTACGGCACCTCGCACTACGGCACGACCGAGGCGCGCGACAAGCTCGCGACGACCTTCGGCGTGACGCTCGACTACTGCCGCCTGCGATCCCTCCCGCTCGCGGCCGAAGCGGTGAACTGGATGCGGCTTCACGAGCGGATCTACGTCGTCGAGCAGAACCGCGACGGGCAGCTCGTCACGATCCTGCGCGACGAGCTTCCCGAGCTCGCGACGCGCTTCGTCTCCATCCGCCAGTACAACGGGCTTCCCCTCGACGCGACGACCGTGGTCGACGGAGTCCTGAACGACGCTCCGGCGTCCCGGGCCGGACGCTCGGACGCGCAGAAGGGAGGGCTCGACGCATGAGCGCGACTCCGAACGCCCCGGCCGCCTCGCCGGCTCCGAAGACGAACCGCCTCGGCCTCCCGAAGGCCGATTATGAGGGCGCCAAGTCGACGCTCTGCCTCGGCTGCGGACACGACGTCATCACGAAACAGATCATCAACGCGTTCTACGCGATGGGCGTCGAGCCTCACAAAGTCGCGAAGTTCTCGGGCATCGGGTGCTCCTCGAAGACGCCGGCCTACTTCCTGAACCGCGCCTGGGGCTTCAACGGCGTGCACGGCCGCATGCCCTCCGCCGCCACCGGCGCGCTCGTCGCGAACCCGACGCTTCACGGGATCGGCGTCTCGGGCGACGGCGACACGGCCTCGATCGGCATCGGCCAGTTCGTCCACCTCGTGAGGCGAAACCTGCCGCTCGTCTACATCATCGAGGACAACGGCGTCTACGGACTGACGAAGGGCCAGTTCTCCGCCACCGCGGACCTCGGCGCGAAGCAGAAAGGCGGCGCCATCAACGACTTCATCCCGATTGACTGCTGCTCGCTCGCGATCGAGCTCGGCGGCACGTTCGTGGCGCGCTCGTTCTCGGGCGACATGAAGCAGCTCCAGACGATCCTCGAGGCGGCGATCGCCCACAGGGGCACCTCGGTCATCGACGTCATCTCTCCGTGCGTGACCTTCAACGACCACGAGGGCTCCACGAAGAGCTACAAATACTCCAAGGAGCACGAGACGCCGGTCCACGAAATCGGCTTCGTGCCGTTTTTCGAGGAGACGCTCGCGGAGATTCCCGCCGGCGACACGAAGGACGTGTCGTTCCCGGACGGCAGCCAGCTAAGGTTCCGGGGTGTCGGCCGCGACTACGACCCCACCGACAGGGAGAGGGCGCTCAAGGCGATCCACGAGAGCCATGCCAGGCAGGAGATCCTGACGGGAATCCTTTACGTCGACCCCTCTAAGAAAGATCTTTCGGCTCTTCTCGGCACAACCGGCGAGCCCCTCACGAACCTGCCCCTCGACGCGCTCCGGCCGTCTCGTCAGGCGCTCGACGAGATCATGGAGTCGCTCCGTTAGGAGTTACCGGATCCGCAGGCAGGACTCGTGGGCGCGAAGGGCGGCAACGCGGTCCACGTAGTCGAGCCAGAGCGCGCGAGGCACTTTTTCCTTCGAGGGCACGAGGTGGAGGCGCCCCCAGGCGGAAAGATCCTGCCCGCCGCGATCCAGGAATTCGCGGCACTCCTTCATCTCGCCCGAGCGGACGAGATAGCGCCCGAAACCCACGAGCGCGACGGCCGCGCTCACGGCGCCGACGCTGTACTGGAGGCCACGGTTGCCCGGGTTGTTCAGCGTGCCCGACGAGATCGCGAGGACCGTCACACCCGAGCCGATCAGAGCGATCTTCCGGTAGAGGTCCAGCTCCTTGCCTTCCTGGAGCTTGGCGCGATCTTTCAGGTCCTGCAGCTCGTCGTTCAGGTAGAGCTCGAGCTCGAGCCTCAGGTCGTCGAACGGCGGCTCGGGCGCTTCCCGCTGGAGCGCGAGGCCCGCCGCGAAAAATGCGCGTTTCTCGGTCCTCTGCGCGCTCGAGCATCCCTGAGCGAGCAGAGCGGCGATTAGAAGTGCAGCGATTCCCTGGGAGGACAGAACGGCACCTCCGGACAGTCTCCCCCGGCCGAAGCAGGATTTGGGCCGCGGGCGAGGGCCGGAGTCATTCAAACACTCGACCGCCCGGGCGCTGAACGAGCGGGTCAGGAGACAACGCGAAGAACCTCCCAGTGTTGAGAGCCCGGAATGATGAACGGCATTAGGGCTTCGGCGTGGGCCCGGAACTGTGGAGCGCTCATGCCTTGGAGAGCCGCCTCGAAGTCGGCGACGGTATCGAACACGTACTCGTCCACGATGTGCGACGGAGACGGACCGATGTGGCCGACGAGGAGGCGCGCCGATTTCGCCAGGCGAAACTCCGAAGAGGCGAACTTCTCCTTCCCCCAGGCCGTCATGATGCGGACGGCCTCGGCCTGCTTTCCGAACGGGATGTCGAGATGCCACTGACAGACGAACATGAGAGCCTCTCCTCTGGGTCGACGGCCGATCCGGCTAGGGCGTTCTCACCAGCGGCAGCTCGATGAAGCTCGCCTGGCCGGGGGCATGGTAAATGCGCTGTGTGGCTTTCCTATAGTCCGCCGGCTTCGCCCAGAAAATGTTCGGCACGAACGACTGCGGATTGCGGTCGTAGAGAGGGAACCAGCTCGACTGGACCTGCACCATCACCCGGTGCCCCGGCAGAAAGACGTGGTTCACCGTGGGCAGCGCGAAGCGGTACGGCAGCGGTTTGTCCGCCGCGATGGCTTTCGGCGTCTCGAGGCTCTCGCGATAGCGGCCGCGGAAAATGTCCATCGAGACCGCGAGCTGATACCCGCCCATCGCCGGCTGACCCGCCACTTCGTCGGGATAGACGTCGATCAGCTTGACTACCCAGTCGGAGTCCGTTCCGCTCGTCGAGGCGACCAGGTTCGCGATCGGCTCTCCGCTCATCTTGAGCGGAGCCGCCAGGACGTCCGACACGAACACGGCGACGTCCGGACGCCCGGAGGCCTCCCGCTGGTCCGTCACGAGCCACTCCCTCCAGCTCTGACCCTTGTCGAAGCTCTCCGGAACGATCGGGCGAGCGTGGAAGGGCACGGGCCTCGAGGGATCGGAGACGTATTCGTCGAACGCTTGTTCTGACGCGTCGGATTTCGGCGCGGCGAAGCTGAGCTTCGACCCGGAGGCGAGATAGAGCGGCGTCGCCTTCACCGTGCATCCTTTCGCGCAGCCAGCCGGCCACGCGGGCAGCCGCCGCCACGTGTTCGTCCCGGTCTCGAACGCCGTGACAGGCGCGATGTCCGCCTTCGGCGCGCCGTCCACGAGGTACTGGTCGAGGAAAGGACGCAGGATCTCGCGCCGGAACGTGAGGGAGGTGTCGCTGTCGAACTTGATCGCGCCGAGCGCGCTTCCTTCCCTGATCTCCTGGCCGTGATGCCAGGGCCCCATCACGAGAAACACCTTGTCCTGCCCCTTGTCCTTAGGCTTGATCGCCTTGTAGACGGCGGGCGCGCCGTAGATGTCTTCCTGGTCCCACAGGCTGTGAACCAGCATCACGGGGACTTTCAGCGGCAACGCCGCGAGGACCTTGTCGACTGCCTGATCGCGCCAGAAGGCGTCGTAGCTCGGATGCGCGAGGACCTTTTTCCACATGCCGACCTGCTCCAGCCCCCGGCGGCGCCCGAGCTCCCCCGCCGACCCCGCTTCCATGAACGTGTCGTAGTCGTCGAAGTGGCTCGTCCACCATTTCTTCTCCGACTTGCGGGTCGCTTCCTGATCGTAGAAATACGACATCCCGAGCTGGCGGAAGGCGCCGTTGTGGAACCAGTCGTCGCCCATCCAGCCGTCGACCATGGGGTTCATCGGCACGGCCACCTTGAGCGCCGGGTGCGGATTCACGAGCGCCATCAGCGGCAGGAATCCGTCGTACGAGATGCCGAGGATGCCGACTTTGCCGTTCGATTCCGGGACGTTCTTCACGAGCCAGTCGATCGTGTCGTACGTGTCCGTCGCGTGGTCCACCGGCGTCGGGTTCTGCGGCCCGTGCACGGGGCGGTTCATCACGTAGTCTCCCTCGGAGCCGTGCTTGCCGCGCACGTCCTGCACGACGCGGATGTAGCCGCCCTCGACGATCGTCTCGACGGGGTTGTCGTACCCGTCGAGCGACGGGCCAAGGTGGGCGCTGTCGAAGTGGCGCGTGAGCTTGTCGGCGTCGTAGGGCGTCCGCGTGAGGAGGATTGGCGCCGCCTTTGCGCCCAGGGCCGCCTTCGGCACGAGGATGACCGTGTGCAGCTTCACGCCGTCGCGCATCGGGATCATCACCTCGCGCCTCACGTAATCGAAGCCGTCGTTCGTCGGCACGAAGTTCGCCGGCATCTCGCTCGACAGCGCTGGGTACATGGCGGGCGGCGGCGACGGCGCCGGAGCGGCCACCGCGGCCGCCGGGGCCTGCGCGGCCGAGGGCCCGGCGAGGAGCAACGCGCCGGCCAGCGCCGCGAGGGCGTTCAGCGTGTGCAGGCGGCAGATCCGTTTCGAGGGAGAGACTTCGACGCCCAAGCGACACCTCCGAATGGAATGACGCATTCTACGGGCCCGCGCGTTCAGAGCCAGCGCCGGACGCGCCGCACGTATTGCCGGTATTCGTCTCCGAAGATGCGCTCGAGGTAGGCCTCCTCGCGGACGACGACGCCGTAGTGCATGACGATCAGAATCACGGGCAGGAAAAAAACAGGCCACACGGTGTTCACCCAGATCGCGAGTCCCACGTAAAGCAGCGTAACCCCGACGTACATGGGATTCCGGCTGAATCGAAACGGACCCGTCGTGACGAGGGCCGAGCTCGGACGGAAAGGATTGGGGCTGGTTCGGGCCCGATGGAAGGCGAGGACCGCGGGAAAGCCCACGAGGCCGAGGCACACGCACGCGACGCCGAGTGGAACGGCCGCCCAGCCGGAAACGATGGGCAGGTGCCACCAATGCTGCATGAGCAGCCCGGCCGCGAAAGGAACGGCGTAGATGACCGGCGGTGGGGCCACGACGCCCGATGTCGACGCCGGCGGTCGGGTCGATTCACTCGACATTTGGCTTCTTCCCCTGAGAGTCTACTTTCATGACACCGGATTCTCCTCCGGCGACGAAAAAGGGGCGCGCGACTCGTCCCGCCGGGAGATTTCTCGCGCTGGACACCGGTGCTAGGATTCCCCGATGAAAACGATCCTCCGAGGTGCCACGCTCGAAGCGGCCCGCTGTGCGGCCGTGAGGGTGGTGGGCAGCTTGCGGAGGATTCCGACCGGTCAAAAGGGGTAGGATGTCCCGCCCCGACCTCCCCCCCAGACAGGGTCTCTACGACCCGGTTTTCGAGCACGACGCGTGCGGATTCGGATTCGTCGTCGATCTGAAGGCGCGCGCCTCGCACGATCTCATCCGGAAGGCGCTGCAGGTCCTCTGCAATCTCGAGCACCGGGGCGCGACCGGCAGCGAGAAGAACACCGGCGACGGCGCGGGCCTCCTGACCCAGGTACCGCATGGCTTTCTGGCCGCGAGGTGTCGCGGCCTCGGAATCGAGCTCCCCGCGCCCGGCGCTTACGGTGTCGGATCGGTCTTTCTCCCGCAGGAAGCGGCGAGCCGGCAGGCGTGCGAGCGGCGCTTCGAAGGGATCGTCCGGGAAGAAGGGCAGGCCGTCCTCGGCTGGCGCGACGTCCCGACCGACGACGCAACGCTCGGGCCGACCGCCCGCGCCAGCCAGCCCGTCATCCGGCAGCTCTTCGTCGCACGGGGTGGTGCGACCCCCGAGGGCGACGCGTTCGAAAGAAAGCTCTACGTCATCCGCCGGCTCGTCGAGAAAGCAGTCAGCCGCTCGGCGATACCCGGGCGCGGGCACTTCTACGTGGCCAGCCTTTCCGCGAGGACTCTGGTCTACAAGGGGATGCTGAACTCCGACCAGCTCGCGGCCTTTTATCCGGACCTGAGGGACGAGGGGCTCACCGCGTGCCTCGCCATGGTCCACTCGCGGTTCTCGACCAACACGTTCCCGAGCTGGGCTCGCGCCCACCCCTACCGGTACATCTCCCACAACGGCGAAATCAATACGCTCCGCGGCAACGTCAACTGGATGCAGGCCCGGCAGAGGATGTTCTCGTCGACGCTGTTCGGAGACGACCTCAAGAAGGTCCTCCCCGTCATCGACACCGACGGATCGGACTCGGCGATGTTCGACAACGTCCTCGAGCTCCTTCTCCTCGCGGGCCGCTCGCTCCCGCACGCGCTCATGATGATGATCCCCGAGCCATGGAGCCGGCACGAGTCGATGAGCCCGGAGCTGAAGGCTTTCTACGAGTTCCACTCGTGCTTCCTGGAGCCCTGGGACGGTCCGGCCTCGATCGCCTTCACGGACGGGATCCGGATCGGCGCGGTCCTCGACCGGAACGGCCTGCGCCCCGCGCGCTGGGTCGCGACGAAGGACGGCCTCGTCGTCATGGCCTCGGAGGTGGGCGTTCTCGACATCCCTCCCGAGCGCGTCCTTCGCAAGGGGCGCCTGCAGCCCGGGAGGATGTTCCTCGTCGACACCGCAGAAGGGCGGATCATCCCCGACGACGAGATCAAGGGCACGCTCGCTTCGGCCGCGCCGTACGCACTCTGGCTGGAGGAGCACCTCGTGAGGCTCCGCGACCTCGCCGATCCCCAGGCCGTCATCGAGCCCGATCACGAGACCGTCCTCAGGCGCCAGGAGACGTTCGGCTACACGCTCGAGGACGTGAGGATGCTCGTGAACCCGATGGCGGCGCAGGGGACCGAGCCGATCGGATCGATGGGGACCGACATCCCTCTCGCCGTCCTCTCCGAGCGTCCCCAGCCCCTCTACGACTACTTCAAGCAGCTCTTCGCTCAGGTCACGAACCCGCCGGTGGACTCCGACCGCGAGGCGATCGTCATGGCCGTGGACACGGCGATCGGGCCGGAGGAGAACCTCCTCGAGCCGACTCCCACGGCAGCGCTTCACTTCGACCTGCCGACCCCGGTCCTCCTGAACGTCGAGCTGGAAAAGATTCGCGCGCTCGATGGCAGGCCCGGATCGAAAGGCTTCCGGTCGATCACCCTGCCGATGCTCTTTTCGGTGCACGACGGCGGAGCGGGCCTGAGGAAGGCGATCGAGGACCTCCGCCGGAGGTGCAGCGAGGCGATCGCCGAAGGGCACAATGTCCTGATCCTCTCGGACCGGGGCCACGACGCCACGGACGCGCCGATCCCCGCCCTTCTGGCTCTCTCGTCGGTGCAGCATCATCTCCTCCGGGAGGGCTCACGGACGCGCGTCGGGCTGGTCCTGGAGACGGGCGAGCCGCGCGAGGTGCACCACTTCTGTCTCCTCATCGGCTACGGCGCGAGCGCCATTAACCCCTACCTCGCGTTCGAGACGATTCACGACCAGATCCGCCAGGAGATGATCTCGGGGAGCGCCGACGACGCCGAGAAGCGCTACGTCAAGGCCGTCAACAAGGGGATCGTGAAGGTCATCTCCAAGATGGGGATCTCTACGGTGCAGAGCTACCAGGGCGCGCAGGTCTTCGAGGCGCTCGGGCTCTCGCAGGACTTCATCGACGAGTACTTCACCGGAACGCCCACGCGGATCGGTGGAATCGGAATCGACGTGATCGCGCGCGAGGTGCTTCTGCGACACGAGTGGGCCTACCCGAAACGCCCCGTGGAACACACGACGCTCGGGACCGGAGGCCGCTACCAGTACCGCCGGGACGGCGAGGACCACCTCAACACACCCGAGGCGATTCACTCTCTCCAGACCGCCTGCCGCACGGGCGACTACAAGCTCTTCAAGCGGTACAGCGAGCTCGTCAACCGGCAGGGGAAGCACCCGGTGACGCTCCGGGGCCTGATGGACTTCCGCCCACTCGCGAGGTGCGTCCCGCTCGAGGAGGTGGAGCCGATCGAGGCGATCCTCGCGCGGTTCAAGACGGGCGCCATGTCGTACGGCTCCATCAGCCAGGAGGCGCACGAGGCGCTCGCCATCGCCATGAACCGGATCGGCGCCAAGAGCAACACGGGCGAAGGAGGCGAGGACCCCGCCCGATACGAGCCGCTTGCGGGCGGCGACTCGAAGAACAGCGCCATCAAGCAGGTCGCCTCCGGGCGGTTCGGCGTCACGAGCCAGTACCTCGTGAAGGCCAGAGAGCTCCAGATCAAGATCGCCCAGGGGGCCAAGCCGGGCGAGGGAGGCCAGCTCCCGGGCCCCAAGGTCTATCCGTGGATCGCCAAAGTGCGGTACGCCACGCCGGGCGTGGGCCTCATCTCCCCTCCCCCGCATCACGACATTTACTCGATCGAGGATCTCGCGCAGCTGATCCACGACCTGAAGAACGCCAACCCGGAAGCCCGGATCAGCGTGAAGCTCGTCGCCGAGGCCGGGGTTGGGACGATCGCGGCCGGGGTGGCCAAGGCGCACGCGGACGTCATCCTCATCAGCGGCCACGACGGAGGAACGGGGGCCTCACCCCTGACGAGCATTCAACACGCCGGGATCCCATGGGAGCTGGGCCTCGCCGAGACCCACCAGGTCCTCGTCCTCAACAATCTCCGGAGCCGCGTCGTTCTCGAAACGGACGGCCAGCTCAAGACGGGGCGCGACGTCGTCATCGCGGCCCTCCTCGGCGCCGAGGAGTTCGGCTTCTCGACCGCGCCGCTGATCGCTCTCGGCTGCATCATGATGCGCGTCTGCCACTTGAACACGTGCCCGGTCGGCGTGGCGACGCAGGACCCCCAGCTCCGGAAGGCGTTCACGGGAGAACCGGAGCACGTCGTCACCTTCATGCGATTCATCGCCACGGAGGTGCGCGAGCTGATGGCGCATCTCGGATACCGGTCCTTCGACAAGATGGTGGGCCGGAGCGAGCGGCTCGAGATGCGCCGCGCGGTAGATCACTGGAAGGCGCGCAAGCTCGACTTTTCGCGGATCCTCTTCAAGCCGACGGTCCCGAAGGACGTGAAGCGGACTTGCCGGATCCCTCAGGAGCACGGCCTCGAGGAGGCCCTCGACGCCACGACCCTCATTCCGCTTTGCCGGCCCGCCCTCGAAAACCGGACGCCCGTCACGGCGACCCTCCCGATCCGCAACGGGAACCGGGTCGTCGGCACGATGCTCGGGAGCGAGGTCACGAAGAGGTGGGGAGCGGAAGGGCTGCCGGAGGACACCATCCGTCTGCGCTTCCAGGGCTCCGCGGGGCAGAGCTTCGGAGCCTTCATCCCGCGCGGCCTCACGCTCCTCCTCGAAGGGGACGCGAACGATTACGTCGGCAAGGGACTTTCGGGCGGCAAGCTCGTGGTCGTCCCGCCGGCCGGCTTCACCTTCGTCCCCGAGGAGAACATCATCATCGGAAATGTGGCTTTCTACGGCGCGACCTCCGGCGAGGCCTACATCCGCGGCGAGGCCGGCGAGCGCTTCTGCGTGCGCAACAGCGGCGTTCGGGCTGTCGTCGAGGCGATAGGCGACCACGGCTGCGAGTACATGACCGGGGGCCAGGTCGTCGTCCTCGGGCGGACAGGCCGGAACTTCGGGGCCGGGATGTCCGGCGGAGTCGCGTGGGTGCTCGACGAGAAGGGCGACTTCGCCACGCGCTGCAACACCGAGCTGGTGGGCCTCGGCCCGGTCGAGGAGGTCGCCGAGGCGGGAATCCTGCAGGAGCTCGTGAGACGGCACGCGGCTTATACGCAGAGCTCGGTCGCCCGGAGGATCCTGGAGGAGTGGAACGCGTGGCTCCCGAAGTTCGTCCGGGTCCTCCCGCACGACTACCGCCGGGTCCTCGAGTCGCAGTCCCGGATGCGCGAGCGCGGCCTCTCCGAGGAGGAGGCCGTCATGGCCGCGTTCGAGGAGAACGCCCAGAATCCGGTGCGCGTGAGCGGGAGCTGACGATGGGCAAGCCGACCGGCTTCCTCGAGTTCCGCCGCGAGGCCGCTGTCTCCCGCCGGCCCGAGGAGCGTGTCAAGGACTGGGATGAGTGGCACTCTCCGGTTCCCGAGGCGACGCTCCGCCGGCAGGGCGCGCGCTGCATGGACTGCGGGACCCCGTTCTGCCACACGGGCAAGCTCATCGGGGGAATGGCCTCCGGTTGCCCCGTGCACAACCTGATTCCGGACTGGAACGACCTCGTCTGGCGCGGCCAGTGGAAGGAGGCGGCCGTTCGCCTCCACCAGACGAACAACTTCCCCGAGTTCACAGGCCGCGTCTGTCCCGCTCCGTGCGAGGGGTCTTGCACCCTCGGTCTGAACGACGACCCGGTCACGATCAAGACGATCGAGTGCGTCATCGCGGATCGCGCCTTCGACGAGGGGTGGGTCCGCCCGGACGTCCCGGCCATCCGCACGGGCAAGAAGGTCGCGATCGTCGGGTCCGGGCCCGCCGGGCTCGCCGCCGCCGATCAGCTCAACCACGCAGGGCATACGGTTACCGTTTTCGAGCGCGCCGACCGCGTCGGGGGCCTTCTCATGTACGGCATCCCGAACATGAAGCTCGACAAGCGGCTCGTCGAGCGGCGCGTCCGGCTGATGGCGGACGCCGGCGTTCGCTTCGTGACAGGCGTCGACGTGGGGCGAGACGTCCCGTCGGGAAGCCTCCTGTCCGACTGGGACGCCGTCGTCCTCTGCTGCGGCGCGGCGCAGGCCCGCGAGCTGCCCGTGGAGGGGCGGAGCCTTTCCGGCATCCATCTCGCGATGGAGTTCCTCCATGCGAACACGAAGAGCCTCCTCGACTCGGGGCACGCCGACGGCGAGTTCATCTCCGCGCGGGGAAAGAACGTCGTCGTGATCGGAGGCGGCGACACGGGAACGGACTGCGTCGGAACCGCCCTCCGCCACCAGGCCCAGAGCCTCGTTCAGCTCGAGATCCTCCCGCGGCCGCCCGACAGGCGCGCCCCCGACAACCCGTGGCCGCAGTGGCCGAAGATCTACAAGCTGGACTACGGGCAGGAGGAAGCCGCCGCGCTGCAGGGCGCCGACCCGCGGCGCTGGTCCGTCGAAACGAAGAGGTTCGTGGGCGACGCGGAGGGACGGGTCCGCGAGGTTCACACGGTCGAACTCGACTGGAACAAGAATCCCGAAGGACGCTTTCACGCCGTCGAAATCCCCGGGACCGAGCGAATCCTCCCGGCCGAGCTCGTCCTTTTGGCTCTCGGGTTCGTGGGCCCCGAGAAGCCGGGGCTCCTCGGCGACCTGGGGCTGAAGCTCGACGACCGCGGGAACGTCGTGACGGACGGCGAGAAGATGACGAGCGCCCCGGGCGTCTTCGCCGCCGGCGACATGGTGCGCGGCCAGTCCCTCGTCGTCTGGGCGATCGAGGAGGGGCGCAAGGCGGCCCGTGGGGTGGATCGCTTTCTGATGTACGGCGAGACGTCCCTTCCCTGAGGTCTTTCAGTCCTTCAGGAAATCCTCCACCGCCGGACCGAAGCGCTCGTAATCGATGAGAAACGAGTCGTGGCCGTGGATGGAGCCGAGGCTCACGAACGAGGATTCCACGCCGGCCTCTTGACGCGCCGCGGCGAGCGTGTGCTGCTGCTCGACGGGGGAAAGGATGTCGCTCTCCACGCGGCGACAGTATCGCGCGCCGTTGAAGCCGCCGCGACTAGGGCGTCGGCGTCCTCGCCGGGAATTCGACCGACACCGGCCGCCAGTTCCCCGGAGCGTTGGCGAATCCGTGCGCCTCGCTCACGATCTCGAGCCGGCGCGGGACGAACTTCACCAGGGCGAAGTCCACACCGCGGTGCTCGTTCTTGAAGAACGGCGACCACCCGTCCTTCCAGTGCTGCGCCTTGACGGCCGGATCCGTCACGACGCTCGCGCTCCCGAGCAGTGTCACGAACGCCGGAAGCGACGGGTCGAAGAACGCAAGCGTCACGCGCGGGTTCTTCGCGATCTCGGCGACCTTGCGCGTGCCCGGATTCGTCCCCACCCAGACGTTGAAATCCTCGTCCGGCCCGAGCGCGTCCACGATGCGCGCCTGTGGTTGGCCGTCCTCCCCGATCGTGATGAACGTCGCGTAGCGCGCCTTCCGCGCGACCTCGCGCGCGGCTTTGAGGACGGCCTCCCGGTCGGCCGCAAGGACCGGAAGAGCGGCGAGAAGGGCAGCGCAGCCGAAGACGACGAGCCGGTAGAAAGTTTTCATAGGTCCTCCTCTTTTCATCGCCCCCCCACCCGCATGACCTCGCCCACGAGCGCGTCCTGCTCGGTCTGGAAGGCGCCGTGGGAGCCGGGGGCGGGGCTGGCGAGCTCGCGGCGGCCGATGTAGCGGAGGGGGCGCGCGGGATCGAGTCCCTCGACCTTGCCGTCGAGGAACTGCTCGCGCACGAAGCGCCAGCCGCCCATGTTGCGGGGCTCTTCCTGCGCCCACACCAGCTCCGCATCCTGCGGGTAGCCCGAGAGGGCCTGCCCCAGGTCGCGGCCCGGGAACGGGTAGAGCTCCTCGAGCCGCACGATCGCGACGTCGCGCTTCCCCGCCTTCTCCCGCGCCGCGAGGAGGTCGTACACGAGCTTGCCGCTCGCGATCACGACGCGCCTTACGGAAGAGGTATCGCCCGATTGGAACGCCGGATCGTCGAGCACCGAATGGAAAACTCCGTCCGCCAGGTCGTCCAGCGTCGACACGGCCTTCGGGTGACGGAGAAGGCTCTTCGGAGTCATGACGATGAGAGGTTTCTTCTCTTCGCTCGCCATCTGCCTGAGCAGCAGGTGGTAGTACTGCGCCGGCGTCGAGACGTTCGCGACGCGCAGGTTGTCCTCGGCGCACAGCGTGAGAAAGCGTTCGAGGCGCGCCGACGAGTGCTCGGGCCCCTGCCCTTCCTGCCCGTGCGGCAGCAGCAGCACGAGGCCGCAGCACTGATTCCACTTCTGCTCAGAGCCCGAGATGAACTGGTCGATGACGACTTGAGCGCCGTTCGCGAAGTCGCCGAACTGCGCTTCCCACAGGACGAGCGTAGACGGGTCGGTCACGGCGTAACCGAACTCGAAGCCCATGACGGCGTTCTCGGAAAGCAGGCTGTCGATGACCTCGAAGCGCGCCTGCTCGGTCGCGATCGTGTTGAGCGGGACCCACTCCGCGCCGCTCGCGACGTCCGCCAGGACGGCGTGGCGGTTGCTGAACGTGCCGCGGCCGGAGTCCTGCCCCGAGAGTCGCACGGGCGTTCCACCCAGGAGCAACATTCCGAACGCGAGCATTTCGCCGCCGGCCCAGTCGATCTCGGGCTTCCCGCTGCCGTACTCGGCGCGCTTTTTCAGGAGGGCCTTCAGCTTCGGGTGGACTTCGAAGCCCTCGGGCACCGTCGAAACCGCGCGGATGATGCGCGCCAGGCGCGCGCGCGCGTCGCCTTCCGGATGGAGGCGCGGCGCGGCGGGCACGGCGAGCGAGTCGACGAAGGAGGCCTTCGGCGTGCCGCGCGCACCGTCGTACGCGCGCTCCAGCCCGGCCTTCTCCGACGCCCACAGTCCGTCCACCTCCACCGCGGCGAGAAGCCCCTGCTTGACGAGCGACTCGCCGTAGAGGCGCGCGACCGAAGTGTGGCTCTTGATCTTCTGGTACATCAGGGGCTGCGTGTAGCTCGGCTCGTCCCCCTCGTTGTGGCCGTAGCGGCGATAGCAGACGAGGTCGATCACGACGTCGCGCCGAAACGTGTTGCGGTAGTCGATCGCGATGTCCACGACGTGGACGACGGCCTCGGGGTCGTCGCCGTTCGCGTGGAGGACCGGCGCCTGAACCATCTTTGCGACGTCCGTGCAGTACGGCGACGAGCGCGCGTCGGCGGGGTTCGTGGTGAAACCGATCTGGTTGTTCACGACGACGTGCACGGTGCCGCCCGTGCGGTAGCCGTGGAGCTGCGACATGTTGATCGTCTCGGCCACGATTCCCTGGCCGGCGAACGCCGCGTCGCCGTGCAGGAGGACGGGCAGGACCTTGCCGTGCGTGAGGTCCTCCCCGAGGTGCGTTTGCTTGGCGCGCACCATGCCCTCGACGACGGGATCCACGGCCTCGAGGTGGCTCGGGTTCGGGGCGAGCGAGATGCCCAGCTTCGCGCCGCCGGGCGCCACGTGCGTGCCGGACGCGCCGAGGTGGTACTTCACGTCGCCCGAGCCCTGAATCGACTCGGGGTCCACCTCGCCCTCGAACTCCGCGAAGACCTTCCCCACCGGCTTGCCGACGGTGTTCGTGAGGACGGTGAGCCGCCCGCGGTGCGACATCCCGATGACGGCCTCTCCGAGGTCCGCCTCGGCAGCTCGGTCGAGCAGGCGGTCGAGGAGCGGGATCGCGGCCTCGCCGCCTTCCAGCGAGTACCGCTTCTGGCCGACGTACTTCATGTGCAGGAACTTCTCGAAGCTCTCGGCCTCGACGAGCTTCTTCAGGATGCGCCGCCGGTCGTCGACCGAGAGGAGCGAGCGGTTGCGCGTCGACTCCATGCGGTCGATGAGCCACTGCTTCTGCGCGGGGTCCGGGTTGTACATGAACTCGGCGCCGATCTTTCCGCAGTACGTCTGGCGCAGGACCTCGAGGATCTCGCGCAGCGTGGCCTTGTCCCTTCCGCCGAGGCCGTTCGTGATGAACGGCCGGTCGAGATCCCAGAGCGTGAACCCGTACGTGGCCGGGTCGAGGTCGGGATGGTACGGCACCGAGTCGCTGCCGAGCGGGTTCAGGTCCGCCACGAGGTGGCCGCGCACGCGATACGCGTTGATGAGCTGCAGGACGCGCGCCTGCTTCTCCACGGCCTCGAGGCCGCGGCCGGCCGGCGAGAGCGGCGTCGACGAGTCCTTCTCCCAGCGCATCGGCCGGTGCGGCACCTTGAGGTCCGAGAAGATGCGCTCGTAGAAGCCGTCGCCCCCCAGGAGGAGGCCCTGCAGGGTGCCAATGAACTGGCCCGACTCGGCGCCCTGGATGATGCGGTGGTCGTACGTGGAGGAGACGTTCATCACGCGCGAGATGCCGAGCGCCGAGAGGGCCTCCTCGGGCATGGCCTGAAACTCGGCCGGATAGCCCATGGCTCCCGTCGCGATGATCGCGCCCTGTCCCGGCATGAGGCGCGGCGCCGACGCCGTCGTGCCGATCGTGCCGGGATTCGTGAGCGTGATGGACGTGCCGGCGAACGCGTCCAGCTCGATCGTTCCCTTCCGCGCCTTCCCGACCATGCCGTCGAAGGCCTCGAGGAACTCGCCGAAGGACAGCTTCTCGGCGCTCTTGACGTTCGGGACGAGGAGGCTCCGCGTGCCGTCCTTCTTCGTGATGTCGATCGCGATGCCGAGGTTCACGGCCGCCTTGCGGATTCGTGCGGGCTTGCCGCCGGCTTCGCCGAACGCGTCGTTCATCCCCGGGTGCTTCTCGAGCGCGCGCACGATCGCCCACGCGACGAAGTGCGTGAAGGACACCTTCGAGAGGCCCAGCGCTTCGCGGTGCCGGTTCAGGATGCGGCGGTTCTCCTCCATCGTCTTGACGGGGATGACGCGGTTCGTGACGGCGGTCGGAACGCCGAGCGACGCCTCCATGTTCCTCACGATCGTGGCGGCGCCGCCGGAGATCGCGATCGCCTGCTCGCCGGCGCGCGGCCCGGAAGCGGGAGGGCGCGTGGGGCCGGGCGGCGCGGCGGCGGGCGCCGGCGCCGCCGAGGCCGGCGGAAGCTCGGGCACGAGCTCGAGCGGGCGGAGGATCCGGCCCGTCATCGCGTGCGGGACGCGCTCCTCGATCTCCTGGAACGCCTGCTTCCAGTTCTCTCCCACTGAGGCCGGCTCGAGCCGGTACTGCGCGTAGAGCTCGAGCGCGAACGGGGCGTTGTCGCCGAATTCCTCGAGCATGGCGTTCAGGACGAGGGAAGCGGAGGAGTCGCTCATCGATGCGGATTCTAGGCCGCGCTACGCGGTGACGTCGCGCCGCGTGAACAGCAGGAATGCCGCCGCGAGCGACGCCGCCGCCCAGGCGAGGAGCACCCATACCGAGAACGCGAGCGTCATGCCCTCGAACGGTGTCGGCAGGCCGGCGTAGAAGTCGGGCAGCGGCAGGTTCGTGACGAAGAACCACTTCGCGCCGTCCCAGTCGGAAGCCACGCGCGAGAGGATCGTACCGCCCACGAGCGTCGCCATCATCGTGCCCATCGCGGCCGCGACCGACCGGAACACGACGGACAGGAGCAGCGTGATCGAGCCGACCGCGAGGGCCGAGAACCAGGCGAGGCCCCATGCGGCGAACGTGTCCTGCCACAGCGGGACCATGCGCACGCCGGTCAGGTCGAAGCCACCCGCCGCGCCCGGGCCGAGCCGAAAGCCCATGAGCATCGGCGCGCCCCACCCCGACCAGCCGAACGCGACTCCCGAAATGCCCCAGGCCAGAAAGAACGCCGCGAGGAGCGTGAGCGTCGTGAAAAGCATCATCGCAACGACCTTCGAGAGCAGCACCTTCCAGCGGGCGACGGGCCGCGTGAGGAGCAGCGTGATCGTGCCCTCCGCGAACTCCGACGAGACGAGGTCGGCTCCGAAGACGGCGATGAGGAGCGGGATCAGGAGCACGCTCCCGACACCCGCGAAAGTGCGAGTAAACACGGGTCCTGTCAGTTCATTCGGATTGAGATTCTTAGAAAGGTAATAGCGGAGTCTTCCGGACTCGTAACGCATCCAACGCTTCCAGTTTTCCGGCATCCGGCGCTGACCGGCCTGACGCTCCAGATCGCTCGCCCTCTTTTCCACCTGGGCGCGCCAGTCGCGCTCGGGGTGATCGCGCCGCTGGTTCTGCTGCTGCCGGTTCTGGGCGAACACGACGAGACACAGGAGCGCAGCCAGGACCACGAGGACGAGCCTGAATCTCTTCCTTCTAAGAATCTTCAAACACTCGTTCTCGACGAGCCCCGCCATCACCGGCATTGCGGGATCTCCCTAAAGCCCATCACACCGTCTCCCCGCCCGTCAGCTCGAGGAAGAGGTCCTCGAGCCCGCGCCTGCCGCCGTCCGTCAGCTCGACGAGCGTCCCCGTCGCGAGCGTGCGCCCACGGTGGACGATCGCGATGCGGTCCACCATCTTCTCGACTTCGGAGAGCAGGTGGCTCGATACGAAGACCGCGAGGCCTTGCTCACCGGCGAGCCGCCGCACGAGCTCGCGCATCTCGCGGATCCCCGCCGGGTCGAGGCCGTTCGTCGGCTCGTCGAGGATGAGGACGGCGGGGTCGGACAGGAGGGCCTGCGCGATGCCGACGCGCTGGCGCATGCCGAGCGAGTACGTGCGCACGACGCCGTCGAGGCGACCGTCCATGTGCACGAGGGCCGCGAGAGAGTCGATCCTCCCCGCCGCCCCGTCTCCCAGCATGCGCGCGAAGTGCTCGAGGTTTTCGCGCCCCGTCAGGAACTTGTAGAGGTCCGGCGTCTCCACGATGCAGCCCACGCGGCGCATCGCCGCCTCGAACTCCTGCCTGAGATCATGCCCGTCGATGACGATGCGACCCCGCGAGGGCTTTACGAGGCCGACGAGCATCCGGATCGTCGTCGTTTTTCCTGCGCCGTTCGGCCCGAGAAAACCAAACACCTCGCCGCGGCGGAGCGCGAAGGACACGTCCGAGACGACTTCCCGGTCGCCATAGCGCTTCGCGAGCCCTTCGGCGGAGAGGACGACGTCGGCGGCGCTCACGACCATGTTGTACGCCCTGCGTCAAGCCAGGAGTTCGTACTTCCGGCAAGATACGCCCCGTGACGCTCATCGGCCGCCGCCTCGTCCTGTGGTTCTTCCCCGCCGCGCTCGGTCTCGCGACCGCAGCCGTCCTCGCCGCGGGTTTCACTGCGGCGCTGCAGGGCCGCCTCGGCGAGCCCGTGGATCCTTCCGCGATTCCCGTTACGACGCCGGCGGTCCCGCTTGCGACCGCGGCGGCCGACGGCGCCTTCCGCATCGTCGCGCTCGGCGACTCCTTGACGCGGGGCGCGGGCGACGTCGCGGGAGGCGGCGGATACCCGGAGCGCGTCGCCGCGGCGCTGCGGAAGGCGGGGCTGACCGTCTCCGTGGACAACCTCGGTGTGGACGGGGCCGAGACCGGAGATTTGCTTAGAAAAGTGGGCGACCCGGACGCGCGGCGCCGCATTGCTCAGGCGCAGCTCATCCTCATGTCGATCTCCGGCAACGACCTGAGTCACTCGCTCCCGACGATGTCGACGGCGAGCGCAGGCGCCGAGAGCGATCCCACCGCACCCGCCCTGCGTACCGCGTCTCTCAACCTTCAAAGAATCCTCTCGGCCGTTCGCGAAGCGAACGGCTCCTCCCCTATTCGCCTGCTCGGCCTCTACAACCCGTTCCCCGAGACATTCGACAAGCGCACGGCGAAAGAGACGCTCCTGAAGTGGAACGTGACCCTCGAGGAGGCGAGCTATTCCGTCTCCGGTGCGAGCGTCGTGCCGACCGCCGACCTCTTCGACGAGCGGCCGGACCGCCTCTCGTCGGACCGCTTCCACCCGGGTCCGAACGGCTACGGGGAGATCGCGTCGCGCATCCTTTCGACCCTGAACCTGCCGGCGGCGGCGCCGCAGAGGTCCTGATGGCCCCAATTCGCGAAGAGGTGGGCCTGGACGTCGGCGCCACGCTCGCGAAGGTCGTCGTCGTGGCGGCGGGCGCGGCGCTCGACGACCCCGGTACCTATCAGACGCTCGTGTGCCCGAGCAGCGACGTGGCGGCACTTTCCGCTTTTCTGA
>OCTA010000039.1_pt1 | contig 131572 bp, 100 predicted proteins | sample 1538991 | NCBI WGS metagenome assembly OCTA01 (sample SAMEA3539302, study PRJEB22396) | soil metagenome | biome: tundra; feature: field; material: soil | place: USA | collected 2010-05 | depth 0.15 m
TCGAAGGCTGGCCGTTCCACAATAAATTCGCCGCTCTGCCTATAGGACACCCTCTCAGGTTGCATCGGTCGCACACCTGGAAGAACGGGACTGCCCAAATGGCCGCGTGTTTCTACCTTGCTGGTTGTCAGGGGAGAAGCCTAGCACTACTGATTCAAATTCTCCCGTCGCCGTCGCTGCTGCGGTCCTCGCCCGCTGCCTCACTCCTCGGTTGAATACGTCAAGTATTCGCCCTCGTCGTTCGTTGCGGTCGAGTCCCTCGCAACGCGCCGGCTCGGTCCGAATTTGAATCAGTAGTGCTAGTATTGGCGGGTGCGGACCTCGCGAACCCCGCAACACCAACAACGGCGATGGATGCTCGGCAACCTGCACCGTGGAGCCCGGCTTCCAGTGCACCCCGGCCGACGCCGGCGTCGCGAGTCTGTGCGTCCCTATTTGCGGGGATGGGGTGGTCCTACCGGGCGAACAATGCGACAACGGAGACGCGAAGAATTTGGGAGGATACGGCCACTGCACCTCGGACTGCCGGCTTGGACCCTACTGCGATGATGGCCAGGTGACTGACAGCGAAGAGTGCGACAACGGCAAGAACAACGACGACTATGGGGCCACCTCCGGCTGTGGCCCCGGTTGCAAGCTGCCCGCCCGATGTGGCGACAGCATGGTGCAGCTAGGCTTCGACGAGGAATGCGACGACGGTCCACGAAACCTGAACTCCACCGATCCCAACGTCGCCTATGATGGCTGCATGGCGAACTGCAAGCGCGGCGGGCGCTGCGGGGATGGCCGCATCAACGGCACCGAAACCTGCGACGACGGCGTGAATGACGGTACCTACTGAACTTGCGATTCTGATTGCACGCGCGCGCCAAGGTGTGGCGACGGCATCGTTCAAGTCGACTACGGCGAAGAATGCGAGCCAACCATGTCGAACGATCCCAATTGTACCAATGCCTGTCGCCTGCCTGGAGGGTGCGGCGACGGCAACATCGAGCCTCCCGAGCAATGCGACGACGGGACACTCCTCAATGTCGGTGACTATGGTGGCTGCGCGCCCAGCTGCGTCTACGCCCCTCACTGTGGCGACGGTATCAAGAACGGGCCCGAGGCGTGCGACGACGGCATCCTGGACGGCTCGTATGGTGGCTGCACGCCTCAATGCAAGCTGGCGCCTCACTGCGGTGACGGCATCGTGAACGGCCCCGAGGAATGCGACCACGGCCCCGACAATGGGAACGACGGCGTGTGTACCGTGGGCTGCAAGCATGCATTTGTCTGTACCTCTAGCCAGGTAGTTCCCAACCCGCCGCGAGATCGCGGGAACCTAATTGTCGCCAGAGTTGTCTATGGGTTGGCACCCGCTGGCTACCGGCCTGCCTCGGCCGGCGATCGTGCCGAACGACCGTCAGGGGCGGGCGCGGAAGGCATGCTGCCATGTCCCAGGCAAACGACCCCAACCCCGACGAGGATCTGACCCTGCGCTTTCATTGGCGTTGGGGCGAACATGGAATCTACCTGGCTGTCTGCACCACCATCGGTCTGCTCGTGCTCGCCTTGTACCTTTGGCGACTGCCTGCCAAGCGACGGTTTCACCCTGAGCTGGTCGATTTCATCCAGGTCCGCTACCTGACGGCAGCCGACGAACCAGTCGACCCAGCCGACATCAATGAGCCGTTCCGAGACACCCGCCTGATTCGTCCGCCAAGGAAGCAGGTCCAAGAGCGGCCGATCCGGCGCTCGATGTGACTGCACGTGGCGGGACGGCTGAGATCTTGCGCCCCGGCCTGAACGGCTGGTCCCATTGTGAACTCATGGGTACCCGCTTTCGTATTCTTCGGTGGTACCACTCGTCCGAGCGATCGTTGAGAGAGCAGCGCTGTTGCCATGGCGAGTAGTTCGCTGCGCGAAGCGCCCGCGAAATGAGCCCGCCTCGTCGGACGGTGGCTATGGCACTTCCAGAGTTGCGGTCACGTCACCGTTGGCGTTGGTGTTGCAGATCGTGGAGATCGTTGCGCTGCCGGCGACACAAGCGCAGCTCGGAACCCCGCCGCACGCCGCGGGCAGAGCATAGCAGACGTAGCTGCCCGGGTTGGTGATCGCCCCGCCAACTTGGGCGTGGCAGTACTGCACGTTGTGCTGGCAGTAGCCCCAACCGCAGCGAAACAGGCCCGTGGGCTCCGGGCAGCTCGCGTTGCTGCTGATATCCATGCCAGCCCTGGCCGCCTCGCAGGGGCTCGCGTAGTTCTTGCCGTCGCAGCCGCACACAGGTTCTGCCGAGATGGAGCAGGCTACGCCCCCCGGGAAGCTGACACAGGCCCCATGCGTGCGTGCGCCGCACAGCTTGTCGGACCACTCGCAGTGCGTCCCGCCGGCGCAAATTGGATCGCTCGCGGCACCGCAAGCGGCGCCTACGCCCGATCCATCGCCGGCATCCGCGGGAGCACACGTCGGACATCCGCAAGGGGTTGGACTGGGTACGTATCCGTTCAAGCACGCGATCATTGGGCAGGCAATTCCGGCACAAATTATCGGGCCGTCGGAAATTGGACCGTCGCTAGGTCGACCAGCGTCGATGGGCGCGCAGATGGGACAGCTGCAAGGCGGCGGACCTTTCACGGTGCCACTTGGACAATTGGGTAGAACGCAAGCGGCCGTGCAAACGGTGGGGCCGTCGGCTCGGTGGGCGTCCTCGATTGGGGCATCGAATGGGGCGCCGGCGTCGGGAGGCGGCGCGCAGGTCGGACAGCCGCACGGCGAGGTGCTGGGCAAGGTTCGGTATTGGCATGCGGGCAGAAGGCACATGATTGGTGGGCAGATGGTCGTTCCGCCGGTGCCGCCGTTCCAGCCTCCCGAGCCGCCGGCCGAACTGCCGGAGCCGCCGGCCATGCCGCCGGAGCCACTCCGTGTGCCACCGGTCATCATAGTTATGCCGCCGCCGCTGGCTCCACCTCCGGACGGGCCATTGCCTCCTCCGCCCACAGCCCCGCCGCTGTTGGTCGTCGTCGTGCTTCCGCTGCCAGTCACGCCTCCGGTCGAACCACCGCCGCTCGTCCCCAGTCCACCCGCGCCGCCCGTGGCAGAGCCCCCGTTACTGGAACCACCGGCCCCCTTGGACGGGAGGCCAGAATCACTTGTGCAACTAGCCAAGAGCGACCAGGCCACAATTAGGATCATCCGGCTCGTCAACATTGTGCGCATCGTATACCCCACATCGTTAGAGACGGTTTATAGCAAGGCTTGTGCCTCCTTTTCGATGGGCCCTTGCCATCGATCGCCCAGCGTTTTCGCGGGTTGCAACGCATCGCCGCCTCAGATTCTTGAGGAGCGCTCACCGGGATCGTCACAAAAGAGGAGTGGGCAAGTCTTCAATAGGGTCATCGGGACGCTGCTCGGGCACGGCGACAGCGCGTCCACGAAGCGAGACCGAGATCGTCAAGGCAGGCTGGGTGAGGCCAGGCGGGCGCCATGTCGCCAGGACATCGATCTCGCCCGCGGCTGACGGTCGCAGTATCATGCGGTCGATGGCCCGGGTCCCGCGTGATCGAAACGACAAAAGTGAGTTGGACCGTGCGCGCGCGCGGGTCGTCACCAACATCAACCGGGCCCGATCTCGGCCGAAAATACAGCTTGGAACGGCCCTCCGTGACACTCGGCCGTTCGAACAAGTGCGACATCCAGGTTGACCAAGAGTCGGTGTCTCGGGAGCATTCAAAGATCATCAACACGGGGCGCTCCGTACGCATCCGCGACCTGGGCTCGACCAACTGAACCTACGTCAATGACGAGTCGGTCGAAGAACGGACGTTGTGCGATGGCGATTTTCTCAAGATAGGGCGAACCATTTTCAAGTTCCTCTCCGGCGGGAATATCGAGCGCGCCTACCACGAGGAGATCTATCGTCTCTCGACGGTCGACGGTCTCACGCAGACCTTCAACAAGCGCTTCTTCTTGCAGCGGCTCAAGGAAGGAATCGCCCGTTCCACTCTTGACTCCCGCGTTACGAACCTCGTTGCGTTGAAGCTGAACCTATCGGGCACATACGATGACGAGGAGGCCGACACAACATTGCGGGCACTTGCCCGCGAGCTGACGAGCCTCGTGCGTCCAGAGGATCTCGTGGGGCGATATTCTGACAACGTGCTGGTGGTCTTCTCGGAACAAGATTCCGCACAGACACGCTCCCTTTGCGAGCAGCTTGTCGATCGTACGGCCCAAAGCAGAGATGCCCTCCTCGCGCGTTCAAGCGTGTCGATCGGCTTGGTGGAGTCGTCTGGAACGACAGACGCCACAATGCTGGTCAAGGATGCGATTCGCCGCGCAGAAGCGGCCGGCCGGCTGGGAGTGAATCGCATCGTGGACTACACTGTTCCCCTCCTAAACGGAACCAGTAACAATCTGCAGAGCACCTTCATCAGCTACGGCGGGCCCGATCATGCCTTTGCCAAGAAGCTCAACGAGGCTCTCAAACTTCGCGGAGTTCAGTCCTTCTTCTTCCAAGAGGACGCCCCGCCCGGCGACAAGTTGCATGATGTAATGCATGCGGGCGTGAACGCTCACGATCGAGTCATCCTCGTGTGTTCGAAGGCCTCTCTAGAGAGGCGGGGGTTGCTTAACGAACTTGAGGAGACCCTGGCGCGAGAGGCCCGTGATGGCGGCGCGACGTATCTCCTGCCCATTCGGCTCGACGACTACGTCATCGACGAATGGAGGCCGAGGAAAGCAGGGCTTGCCCAGAGGATCCGTGACCGTGTAATTGCGGATTTCCGCGACCACGAAGATCCTACGGCCTTCGGCTCGGCCCTAGCGAAGGTGATGGCCGCCCTCACAAAGCGAGAGAAGTGAGGGCTCGCGCTAGGTGTAGGATTGGACCCAGAGGCATTGCAGCGGCCTGCGGTACCGCCATTGGCGCCCGAGATGCCCCAGGACGAACGCCTGACGAATGCCAAAGTCAGGCCCCTGATTCAGGGACCTCGTTTCACCATTTCGAGATCCCTTGCGATCTCACATACCTAACTTGTGGAGGCGCCGGGTACTGCCCCCGGGTCCGAGAGGTCTCTGTTCCAGCTACTACGTGCGTGTTCGGCGATTTGAGTCTCGCGTTCGGGTTGGCCCACCGACAGGGCGTCCCGCTCGCCAGCCCTCCCTGTTTCTCGCGACCGCGCCGGAAGACGCTGCCCGGCCGCAAAGCCCACTAAATGGCCACTTCGCTAGGTCGTAGGCAGTCCCTAGAGTCGTGGTCCGGTCCGCTGTTTAGGCGGCCAGAGCGAATGAGTTATCATTCGCGTTTCTTTTTTGCCCGTTTTTACGAGGCCTCGGGCGCCTCGGCACGCAACCAGAACTTCGCTTACTCCCGTCGAAACTGTTTCGCCCCCTTCATTTGTTGCCCGGCCAGTATAGCCGCCGCGGTCGCGATAGGCCATGCATCCCATTCGGTGTTACGCTCGTTCGCCATGTTCATCGCTCTCGTGGCCGCGGCGCCGTCGCTCGCGCTTCTCGCGTATTTCTACCTGCGCGACCGTTACGAGCGCGAACCCATCGGCCATCTCGCGGCGGCCTATTTGCTCGGCATGTTCGCCCTGGCGGCGGCGCAAGGCGCGACTTTCATGGTCGCGGACTGGGTTTCGTCCGACTGGCTTCACACCGGCGGCGAGCCGGCACGGCTCTTCGATGCCTTCGTCCTCTCCGGCGTTGTCGAAGAGCTGGCCAAGTGGGTTGTGCTGGTCGCGGCCGTCTATGCCTGGCGCGAATTCGATGAGCCGATGGACGGGCTCATCTACGGTGTGGCCATCGCGCTCGGTTTCGCCGCGCTGGAAAACTTCCTCTTCTTGTCGAGCCGCGGCCTCGCCATCGCCTGGCAGCGGGCGATCTTCGCCGTGCCCGCCCACGCGCTTTTCGGTGGCTGCATGGGGTTCTACGTCGGCCGCGCGAAATTCGCGCCCGCTGGCGGCACGCGCCGCTTCTGGCTCGCCATGATCTTGTCCTTCGTCGTGCCCGTGGGATTCCACGGGGCCTACGATTTCTCTCTTCTGCACGGTCTTGGCTGGAAGGTGTGGACGGCGGTGACGCTGCTTTCACTTTCTTTTTGGGTGTTCGTGCTTCGCCGGGTGAAGCGCGCCGAGCGGGCTTCGCCCTACCGGCCCAAGACCATGATGCCCACGGACTTCCAGGCCCTCCGGCGCGGCAAGAAGGTGTAGAATGGGCGGCATGTTGTGGCGACATATGCAGTCTTCGTTTGGCATGGGGCTGATCGTTGCGTTCGCTCTTGGCGGCGCTGCTTGCGCCAAGAAGCCAGCGCCTGGCGCTCCCGGCAGCCCGGAATTCGACAAGAAATGGTCCGAGCTCGCTCAGGCCGGCATCGAGGTTTCCTACATCGAGGACGACCGCGGTGAGGGCCTGATGGGCAATGTCCGCCGAGCATCACGGGTCAAGGCCGAGCCGCCCGCGCTGGCTCCGGCCGAGGCGAATGCGGCGAATCCGGTCGGGCTGCCCGATCAGCCGCCGGGTGAGCAAGTGCAGCGGATCATTCGTGGCAACCTGATGGCGGTGCGCGGCTGTTTCATGAGCATGGCGCGCACCGGCCAGGCGCGGTCGGGCAAGGCCATTGTCAGCTTCACCATCGGGGCTGACGGGCGCGCCGCTGGTCTGCGCGTGGACGCGCCGTCGTTCGTGGACACACCGCTACCGGGTTGCGTGACCGCCCAGGTTTCTCACTGGGAATTCCCGAAATCACAGAAGGGCGGCGGCCAAGTCAGCTATCCTTTCGTGTTCGTGAGTAGCTAACGGCGACACGGTCCGGTCCCATCAACATTGTAGTGGCGCAATTCATTGTGCCCCCGATGGGAGGGCGCGATGAATCGCATGGGAGGGCGCAATGAATCGCGCCTCGATGGGGAGGGGAGGGCGCGATGAATCGCGCCCCTACTACTTCGCGACTGGTGTGCGGTCTTCCAGGTAGAAGACGGTGATGGCGAGGCAGTGGAAGGCCTCGTCCGAAGACTGGGTTACGATGGTGTCCACCACCTGGCACTGAGGATGCTCGCGGATCCACGTCGTCACCTTTTCGCCCAGGTTCTCGCGTTCCTGGGCCATGGTGGCAGAGAAGATCTTCACTCCATTGAAGCGTGCCGTCGTGTGCGTCTGACTTTGGGCCATCGGTTTGATTCTTCCTCTCCGGACTTCCTACTCGAACTGCAAATCGGGATGAAAGCCTGACCCTCCACCTTGCTACCGCGGTGCCGGAGAGCCCCGCGTTCGCCCTAACCAACCAGTCGTCTCATGCCGTATAGCAGCCCAACCACCCTTTCCACAATCCCTACCACTGGAAAAGGTTCACTGCAACGCCGCGGCGTGCGCCTCCTCAAGTCGCGGCGTTGCCGATATCCTGGCACAGATCGAGGTAGTCCAGCGACAGGGCAAAGGCCAGAAGGTCGTCGAGCGCGGCGGGACCATCCTCTTCGACCACGGCGCGTCCGATACGCAACACGTCCCCGGTAATCAGAAGCGCAAGCCGCGTTGCCACCCGCGCTAGGCCGCGCCCCCAAACCGAGAGGTTCAGGTTGTCGTACTTCTGCTTGATGGTTTGCACGACCTCGAGGATGCGGGTTTGCGCGGCCGGGTCGAGCGCGGCGATGGCCCTCGATGCCTCTTGCGCGGCCGCGCCCTTGACCGGCCCCGCGGCATTGGCGAGAGCCAGTGCGGCGACGAAATAGGGTCGCATCTGGCCGCCCGAGCGCGCGGAGCCTGCCCGCCGGCCAGGGGCAGAAAGCGCCATGGCGCGGCCAAGCCGGAATCCGAGCTCGACCGTGTCTTCGGACGCGAGCAGGAGCTGGCCGCACAGGAGCGCCGGCGGTCGAAGGTCGGCCATGCGAGCGTCGCCGCCCAGGACCGGCAAGCTGATCACGGCTTCGGGCAGAGGGGTCTGGAAAAGGCCACAAACGTAGCCAAGGACATCCCGGAACGCCTCGGGCCGTGCATTTGCCGGCAAGGGCAAGTCGCTTTCCATCAGGCCGAGTTCGTCGCGTGAGAAGGGTTTGAGCACCTTGGTTTCGACCAGCAGGGCGGCGAGCTCTTCGAGGTCGCTCTCTTCGGGGCGGTAGCCGGCGCGGGCGAGCAGGTTGGCTGGCAACGGTCCCGCGATCTTGCGCAGGGAGCGGGGCCGGGCATCCTCGGCCAGCTTGCGCACCGACGCGTCGGCGAGGCCGCGCAGAACCAGCGCCGCCGCGGTGGCCGCCACGGCGTCCTTTTGCCCTTGCTGCTCGAACAAGGACAGGAGTTTGGTGGCGGGCCCGCTGTCGTGGGGATGGAGATGCCATTCCGCGGCCAGGGCATGGGCGGTTTCTCGCCAGCGCGCGGGATCCTCCGCGTTCAGTTCGACCGACTTGCGCAGGCTCTCAAGGTGTTTGGGCAAAAGGCGCGCGGCCGTGTCGTAGGCGATGCGGGCCGAATTTCGATCCGCAAGTTCGTTTTCGTAGAGCGCCCCGAGCGCGAGCCAGATGTGCTGGCGCAGGGATTCGGCGCGCTCGCCAAGCGCGGAAACCAGCTTGCGCAAGAAGCGCTCGGCGCCGCGTGGATCGGGTTCGGGCAGGCGGCCGTAGGCTTCGAGGAGCAGGGCGACGGTATCCGGTTGCTCGGGCTCTAGGGTCAGGCTTTGTTCGAGGTGGCGGCGCGCCGTGCGGGCGTCGTCCTCGGTGGCGGCCAAGCGCCCAAGCAGGGCGTGGGCCTCGGCGAGATCGGGATCGAGCGCGAGGGCGTGGTGCAAGCGATCGCGCGCCTCGCTGGCCTTGACAGGACCTTGGGCCACGAAACCAGCCCAACCGAGGTAGGCGTGGTACAGCCCCTGGTCGGGCCGCGCACTGACCGCGGCCTCGAACTTGGCCAGCGCCTCGTCGAATCGCTCGGCCTGAAAGAGCTGCATCGCTTCGCCAAAAGCCAGCTCGGCCCCCAGCGGATCGATGGTCGCGGTTTGCGTGGTCACCAGCATCTGGTCGTAGCCGGTGCGTTCGGCCGGGACGCATAGGATGCGGCGTGCCTGTGTGATGGCGGCGCGCACGGCATCCAGTCTGGCGCGATCCGCCGGCGCAAGCTCGGCGCCGGCCACCGATTCGTCGGAGAAACTTGCCAGTCTTGCCAGCACCGCCTCTTCGATCTGGCTGGTCGGAGTTTGCGCCGTGACGCCCAGGATCTCGTAGTGCGACTTGCCGTGAATCATCAGGTATTCGTGCAGCAGCCGCTGGCGCAGATCTGACGAAGGTGTTGCGATGGTGTGCGTGCCGGTGCGCCGCTCGGATTTGGTCGAGTAGCCGATGTCGAGCGCGCCCGAGTTCGACTCCTCGGCCACGCGCGTGTAGCCGGGCGAAGGCAGCGACAGGCTATCGGTCTTGCGGATTTCCGAGAAACTCATGCTCGCGGGGTTCTCGACGATGGCCTCGAAGCGTTTGTTCAGCTCGGCCCCCAGCTTTTCGAGCGAGAACGAGGATTCGAGCGTGCTCGGCGAGGCATCGACCTCGTCCATGGGCTCGCCCAGATCGGCCAGCCCGGTTTCGATGAGCGCCTCGATTTCCGCCATGATCACGTGCGCGTCCTCGCGCAGGGACAGGGCGCCGATGGTCGGGGCATCGGCGATGACCTCCGAAACGTCGCCGCCAAAGGTTTCCTCGAACTGGTTCTTGTAGCGGTCGAAGCGCTGGGTAAGCTGCACCGGACAGGCGCCGCTTTGGTCGAAGCGGCTCACCAGAGCTTCCGGCGTGGCGCTGCGATAGAGACCGAGAAAGACCGATTTCACCACGTCGAGATCGTGCTCGATCACCCGGTCGCCAAAGGTATCGCCCGGCGTGAAGGTGTAGCTGCCTTCATCCCAGCGCAGGCAATCCACGATACGCTTGCGCGCCTGGGCGGCCAGGCATTGCAGCACTTCCTCAGGCGTGAGCCAGCCGAGTTCGATGAGCACCGCACCCATCTTGTGGCCGCGCTTCTTGGTTTCGGCGAGCAAGAAGGCGAGCTGACCTTCGTCGAGGATCCCTTTGGCGCACAGGAGGGTCCCCAACGCTTCCTGGCGTAGGTTGGAATCGGCTGCGACCACTTGACCTTCGCGAACGTAGAGATCCTTGCGAACCTTGCCGTGCGCGAGAGAAAGCGTGCCGATGGCGGAGGTTTCGGCCAGATCGAAGATCAGGCGCGCCACGTGCTTTCTTTCGAGCGAGCCCGAACCGACGGGATTGTCTGCGGAAGGGCTGGCAAAGGCGCCGGTGACTGGGCATGGCATCGGTGGCTGTGGCGGCGGCGCGGGGCGGGGCGGGGGCGGTTCGAGTTCAGCCAGATCGATGGCGATGTCGCGAGGAACGGTGGGCCTGAGCTCGGTCGAAGGGTCAGGCGCTTCGTCCTCGGGCCGATGGTGCGGCTGTGGCTTTGCTTCGCTCGCCCCTTGCTCCGGCGGCAGCGGTTGCCCAAGGCAGGTCAGAATCGTCCGCATCAGGTCGTCGGGTTGCAAGGGCTTGGGCAGAAAGCACGCCTGGACCTCGTCGCCGAGGCTGCTGGCCAGGGCCGGATCTTTGTAGATCCCCGAGGTCACGATGATCGGGACGTCTTTGCCGAACGGGGCTTCGCGAATCGATCGGCACAGCGAGAAGCCGTCCATCGCCGGCATGTACAGGTCGGTGATGATGAGATCTGGGCGCTCCGAGACGTACACCGCCAATCCCTGCTGCCCGCTCGCCGCCTGCACCACCCGCGGCTCGATGCCGGCCAGCCTGGGATCGCTCATAATCAGCCGCTCCACCGCCCTGCGTGCGATGGGGTCGTCTTCAACGAGAAGGATCGTCTTTCCCATTACTTCGCCGGCATCGCACCCGCCGCCCGTGTCCCGCGACCATGCCGCCAGCGCTGAGGACCCATTGCGCGCATGCTACTTGTTTCGGGTCGGAGCGGGCACCGCGCTCGGCTTTGCGCCTTCGAGCTCTGCCAGCGGATCGGTCGACGCCGCGGGAAGAGCGGCCTTGGCCTCGGGCATGGGGCCGAGGCCCATCTTGGCCTTCAGCTCGGCCAGGGCGTTGTCCTGGCTAGCGGGGCCCACTTCCAGGGCCTTGAATTTCTGCGCCAGGGTGTCTCCGGTCAGTTCGTTGCCAAGGTCTGTGGTTGCCTCCGCTTCGGCCTCGATCTGATCCACCTTCTGCGACATGCGCTCGAAGGTGTCGAAGGCGCCCGTGTCGGAAAGCCCGCTCATGGTGCCCTGGATGGTCTTCTGGGCCTCGGCGCGCTTCTGGCGGGCGATGAGGATGTTCTTCTTGCGCTTGGCCTCCTCGATCTTGTCGTTGAGCGCGCGCAGCTGATCCTTGAGCTTGTCGACCGCATCCTTCTGCAGTTGCGCCTGCTTGCCGAATTCGGCGAACTGGCTGTCGTGCTCGGCCTTGCGTTTGAGCGCTTCGCGCGCCAGGGCCTCGTCGTTCGCGCGCACCGCCAGCATGGCCTTGCGTTCCCATTCTTGGCCGAGGTCGCCCTGCTCGTCGCGCTGCTTTTCCAGACGCTTTTGGTCCGCAATCGAGACCGCGACCTGTCTTTTCGCCTCGACCAGTTGGTTTTGCATGTCGAGGACGACCTGGTTGAGCATCTTCTCCGGGTCTTCTGCCTTGGAGATGACGTCGTTGAGGTTGGACTTGAATAGGGTGCCGATGCGTGAAAAGAGTCCCATGTTTTTCCTCTGCTGCGGGTCCGAAGCTAGGCTGCGGTGCGGAATTTCGACAGTACGGGGTAGAGCTTGCTCACCGCCATGCCCATGTCGTCGATGACGGCCTGAAATTCGTTGAGATCCATGTTTTCGAGCTCAAGCGCGCTGCCCATCACGATGGCGTTGCCTTCGATGCCAAAAGCGCAGTGGAAGAGCTCGGTGGTGTTGAGGCGCAGCAAGGTTTCGAAGAGGGCTTCGCGCTTTGTGCTTGGCACCTCCATCATCTTGAGGCGGAACACGACGATGGGCCCAGCCAGGGAAACCATCAGGTTCTCGACGCCATTGAAATGGAGACGCCAGATGTCCCCCCCAAGGTCGTCGTGACCGACGCCCATCTTCAGCAAATACGACTCGATGTCCTCACGCGTTTTCATACGAAGAATCGCCTTTCCTTTGGGATTCGACCGAAGCCTGCGTCGTACGGTGGCCTTCGAGCGTAGACGATTCCTGGGCCGTCCACAAACTCGTTTGCCGAGATCCTTGTGACCCAATGTGCCATGCGAGCGTCGGCAGGGATCTGTGCGCTCGGCGACTCGAAAACACGTTGCCACTCACGTTGGCGGCGGATTTCGTTGTAACCTACGTCCACCACTATCGTGAGTACGACTTTTCGACCTGGGTTCGCCTGGACAGACTGGATCTTCGCAGGATGTGCTTGCGCCAGTTGAAGGAAGTCTGTTCATGTGGTACCCGAGAACGCCATATGTCTTCTGATCCAAGCAGTCTACCGCGCCACGTCGCAATTATCATGGACGGGAATGGTCGTTGGGCGCAGCTGCGTGGATTGCCCCGCATCGAAGGCCACCGCCGGGGCGCCGTGGCGGTGCGCGAGGTCGTGCGCGCCGCTCGCGAGATCGGCGTGCGGGCGCTGACCCTCTATGCTTTCTCAGCGCAGAACTGGCTGCGGCCGCCTGACGAGGTGGCCATGCTGATGCAGCTTCTGCGCGACTACGTCATCGACGAACGACCCGAGATCATGGACAACGACATTCGCCTCATCACGATTGGCAATGTCGATCGACTGCCGAGCTACGTGCGCGAGCCCTTGGAGGCTCTCAAGCGGGATTCGGCGAACAATCGCAGAATGACCCTGTGCCTGGCGCTGTCGTATGGCGGCCGTGAGTCGATCGTAGCGACCACGCGCTCGCTGTGCGACATGGTGAAAGCGGGTGCCCTCAATTCCGAGGACATCGACGAAGAACGCTTCCAGGCCGCGATGCAGACCCACGGACTGCCGCAGCTCGATTTGATGATTCGCACCTCGGGCGAAGAGCGGCTTTCCAACTTCCTCTTGTGGGAATCCGCCTATGCTGAACTCTACTTCACCGAAACCTTCTGGCCGGACTTCGGCCGGGCAGAATTCATACGCGCGCTCGATTCCTACCGTGGACGCGAGCGCAGGTTCGGGCGAACGCGCGAGCAGCTGCGCAAGATTGGCTAGCCACCACCGTTCATCGGAGTTCGGTCGGTGAAGGCGGAGCGGAGAAATCTGCTCGTTCGTGTGGCCACTGCCGTGGTGGGCCTGCCGGTCATCGGCGTCTTCGTGTTCTGGCAAGATTCGCGCGGCTTCACCGCGCTTTGTCTGCTCGCCGCACTCCTATCCCTCGTCGAGTACACCGGGCTCACCATGCCGGGGCGTCCCTGGGCCGAGCGTGCGGGAATCGTTCTGCTTGGCTGCGGGCTTTTCTTGGGGCTCACCTTGCGGCCGGAGATGGGGCTGACTTGGGTCTTCGCCTCGGTGATGGCATGCGGGCTCCTCCTCCTGCCAGGAGCGACCGATCTTCCGACGTCCTGGACGCGTCTTTCCTCGGCGGGCTTTGGCGTGTTCTACGTGGGCGGCCTTCTGGCCGCGTTGCCGCTCTTACATGCGCGGATGGGATCGGCGTGGGTGGCCCTCGCCATCGCGGTCACCTTTGGCAACGATACCGGCGCGTATCTCACGGGCCGCACTTTGGGTCGGCACAAGCTGGCGCCTGCCATTTCGCCCGCCAAGACCATTGAGGGCGCGGTGGGTGGCTTGGCGGCCGGCCTCGCTGTTGTCTTCGCCGCGCGAGGGCTATTCATGCCCGAGCTCAGCCTGCGCGATTGCGTGATGATTGGCGTGCCGGCAGCTATCGTCGGACCGGCCGGCGATTTGGTGGAATCCCTGCTCAAGCGCGCGGCAGGGGCCAAGGACTCGGGCCGGCTGCTTCCCGGTCACGGCGGGATCCTGGATCGCATCGACGCGCTTCTATTCGTGGGTGCCTATGTTTGCCTCTATGCCACACAATTGCGGTAACTCCTCCAAAACGACACAGCCCCCGTGGATAGCGTCCACGAGGGCTGCGGGGCAACCTAGGCCATGCTGGTTAAGCTCGTCTATCTATGTTAAGCGGATATCATTGACATCCGCGATTCTAGGCACACCGGCTTGCGCCGGTGCGTGGGAGGATAAGCAACAATGGAGTTGAAGCCTTGTTGCCTGCCGGCTGTCTCAGCAATTCCTATGCCGGGGTCCTTCGGCCCCCCTTCACGTGAGCTATCCTATCGAGATTTTGGGGATTTCATGATAATCCCGAAACCACAACCGCGGTCCTTCGACCCGTCGCCCATGACACGTCTGTCAGGGTTTCTGGGGTTGGGTCGCAGAAATCTGCAGGGCTAGATGTCCAACACCTTGTTGCTCATCAACGCGGACGGCCCCGAAACGCGCGTTGCGCTGGTGGAAGATGGCCTACTTGGCGAACTTTACATCGAGCGAAAACAAGAACGGGGAATTGCCGGAAACATCTACAAGGGCCGCGTCGAGCGCGTGCTTCCTGGGATGCAAGCGGCCTTTGTCAACATCGGACTCGAGAAGTCGGCCTACCTGCACGTCTCCGACGTGCGTGGCACGCCCGACGACCTCAAGCGCTTGGTCGCTTCCGGGGAAAGTTCAAGTCCCGAAAACGGCGATGAGGAGGAGCCCGAAGCTCCATCGGGAGGCGCGCGTATCGAGGACTTGCTCAAAGAGGGGCAAGAGATCGTGGTCCAGGTGACCAAGGAGCCCATTAGTACCAAGGGCGCCCGGGTCACGCGCTACATCTCGCTGCCGGGGCGCCACCTGGTGTTCATGCCGACCGTCGAGCATGTGGGGATTTCGCGGCGGATCTCGTCGGACAAAGAGCGCCGACGCTTGCGCGAAATCATCGACCAAATGCGCCCGCAGGGAACCGGGTTCATCGTGCGCACGGTGGCCGAGAACGTGCCGGACAAAGATCTCAAGGCCGATATGGATTTCCTCATCAAGCTCTGGAACAACGTCGTCCAGCGCACGGAAACCGGCCGCTGCCCGTCGCTGATCTACAACGACCTCGATCTGCTACTTCGGACCGTGCGCGACATGTTCACGCCCGACGTGGACAAGCTGATCATCGATTCGCGCCCGGAATACGATCGCATCAAGAAATTCATCGCGGCCTTCATGCCCGACTTCGCCGGGCAGATCGAGCTCTACACCAGCGCCGAGCCCGTCTTCGACGGCTACGGCATCGAGATCGAAATCGATCGCGCGCTCGAGCGCAAGGTGTGGCTCAAGTCGGGCGGCTACCTCATCGTCGACGAGATGGAGGCGCTGACCGCCGTCGACGTGAACACCGGTCGTTTCGTCGGCAAACGCAATCTGGAAGACACCATCACGCAGACCAACCTCGAAGCCGCGCGCGAGGTGGCCGAGCAGCTACGCATTCGATCCATAGGCGGCATGATCGTCGTCGATTTCATCGACATGGACCGGTCGTCCAATCGCAGCAAGATTACACGCGCCTTCAATGATTTCTTGCGCAAAGATAGGTCCAAGGCCGCGGTCACCCGCATCTCGGAATTGGGTCTGGTCGAGATGACGCGCAAACGGACGCGTGAATCGCTGCTGCATCACCTGACCGAGCCGTGCCAGTACTGCGAGGGCAAGGGTTACACCAAATCGCGACGCACGGTTGCCTACGGGCTTCTGCGCGAGCTGCGCCGGCAAGGTAATCTCATCGAGGGTGACACGGTCCTGGTCGAGGTCCACCCGGACATCGCCCAGGTTCTGGCAGGGCCCGACCACGTCTATCTCGAGGAAATCGAGAAGCGGTTGCAAAAACGCATCATCGTGAAGGCGCGCGGCACCTTCGCCATCGAGGATTTCGAACTGCGCTCGCCGGGGCAGAAGGCGCTCGAACACAGCGAATCGCGCGATGGCGACAAGGCCGATCAGCGCCGGACCCGTCGGCGCAAGAAGATCGGACCGCCCGCCGAGGTGCAGGCCATGCTCGACGAGGAAGAGCGGAATAGCCTGGCCGCGGACCAGGAGCTCGACGACAGCCCCGATGCTTCAGCACAGGAGGACGTGCAGGATGGGGAATCGACCGTGCCTGACGAGCCCCCCGTAGAAACCGTCGCTTCGCATTCCGAACCAGCGCCAGCCGTTCCCGCACCCGCTCAGAGTGATTCTTCCACGGATGCGCCCCCGGCTAGCCCTCCCGTCTCGGCGCCCGACGAGCAAGTTCGAGCAGAACCGCGCAAGGACGAGATCTAGCCCGCGATCACCGCACTTTGCCGACGGGAAGAAAGTGATTCCTCGTGTAGTTATATGTAGGTTAAGGTAATATTAAAGCTCACTTGTACGCAGAAAAACTATCAACAGGAAAAGTCAAGTAACTACAAAGTGATAGAATTTTGATCCACAGGCTTCCGGCTGATAGCATTTTGTGAAAAAGGACGCCGCAACGGGCGATTTTCACAGGATGGCCGACCACGACTCTAGGCTGCCACCAGCCTGCCTCGGCGGGGACGAGACTCAGCCGCCACCGCCGGATACCCAACTCGAGTTTGCCTTCGCGACAGCGCGCGAGGCGAGTTCACGTCACGTTCCCGTTTCCTCGCGCCAGGAACTGCGCGCTCGGAATCCAGGACGCAGTTTGCAAGTGCCGCGGTCAGAGAGGTCGCTCGAAGAGATCCAACTCGAACTCGGCGTCCTAGGCCACATGCCTTCTGGAAAGATCCTGGGTCTCAAGCTGACCGAGAACCGGCACACCATCATCTCGGTCCAGCGCGGCCGTGACTTCTACCGGGTTCGCGTTCACAGGATGTTTGCCAACGGCGAACCGCGCCTGGTGCGGGCACTGGCGCGCTACGTGGTTCACAACGATGCGCGAGCCTCGGCGCAGCTGAGCGAGTTCATCGAAAGCAACCAGCATTTGATCCGGGAACAGCCGCCCCAAGCCCGGCGCATGGTGCTGCGCACGCGCGGCCAGGTTCATGACCTTGCGGCAATCTTCGACCGGCTCAACCGGCGCCACTTCGGAGGCAAGCACGAAGCGCGGATTACCTGGGGGCCCCAGCGTAGGCCCGCGCAGCAGCGTTCCATCAAGGTCGGAAGCTACTCGCTGGAAGACCGTCTGATTCGCGTTCATCCCGTGCTCGACCGTGAAACGGTTCCCGGCTACTTCCTCGAATGGATCGTCTTTCACGAAATGCTGCACGGCAAGCACACCATTCGCGAGGTGGGCGGCCGCCGCTGCTTCCACCCGCCCGAGTTCTCACGCGAGGAGCGCCTGTTCCCTGGCTACGGTCGAGCCCGGCTATGGGAAAAGGCCAACCTGGACCGTTTGCTCGCCGGCTAGCACTGCCAACTTGGCAAAGCCAGCCATGGAATTGCGTCAGGGATGCGCGGCGCAAGCTCGCGGCCGAGTCTTCTCGCGCAGGCAAAGGACTTTCTTCATGGAACGATTGATGCTAGTTCCGTCACGACAATGAAGACGAAGAGATACTTCCTACTCGTGTTGGCGCTTGTGGGCCTGGGAACGGGTTGCGGCCACGGCCGCTATCTGCCGGGGACGACCATCCTGGCCAACGAAACCAACCGAGAGATCATCGATACCGTCGAAGAGTATCGGATGAAGCTCACCGAGAAGAACGTCGACGGTCTTTTGCTGTTGGCGTCGGAAAAGTACTTCGAGGACGGCGGCACGCCGCAGTCCAATGACGACTACGGATATTCCGGACTAGCGACCATCCTCACTGGGCGCTTGCAACGCGTGGAATCCATCCGCTACGACATCCAGTACAAACGCATCACCATGGGCGCCGACGGCCGGGCGGTGGTGGAGGCGTTCCTGAGCGGTGCCTTCGAGCTGCAGGGCGAAGTCGGAGAGCGCTACCGCAGGGTGAACGACTTTCACCGCTTCGTGCTCGAGCGCTCCACCACCGGTGGTTCGGCGAAGTGGAAGTTCGTTTCGGGGATGTAGAGGTCACAGAGAATACGGAGGGCACGGAAGGAGAAGGGCTCTCCTAGAGTTCGAATACCAGCAGGCGCGTCTCGATTGGGCCGTTGTACAGCCGGTGCGAGATGGTAGGTCGGCGCTTCAGTATCTTGGCGAAGACAGGGTTGCCCGAAAGGCAGACGGCGCGCCAGCCCGCCATGGCGTCGAAGGCGCGTGCCATGATTGCGTAGAGGCGCTCGACGTCGGCGCCAGAAGCCGCGGGTTCGAGGCGCTCGCCGTAGGGCGGATTGGTGCACAGGGTGCCGGGCGGATCCCGCCGTGTAAGGGTTGCGATGTCTGCGACCTCGAAGGTGATATCGGGCAGCACGCCCGCGGCCTCGGCGTTCTTGCGCGCGGCCGCGATGGCGGTCTTGTCGATGTCGCGGGCCAGGATCGGACAGGGTGCGGAGGAGCGGATACTTTCGCGCGCGGATTTGAGCAGGGTTTCCCAGATCTTGCGTTGCTCGGGCGTCGACCAGCGCTCGAAACTGAAGCGGCGACGAAGGCCTGGGGCGATGTTTCTCGCCATCAGGGCGTGCTCGATGGCCAAGGTGCCCGAGCCGGCCATCGGGTCGATGAAGGGCCGGTCGGCCGCGACGCCACCCAGGCTGAGCACGGCCGCGGCCAGGGATTCCTTGAGCGGGGCTTCCACCATGGCCACGCGATAGCCCCGGCGATGCAGCGGCTCGCCGGCCAGGTCGACGAAGAGGCGCGCCTCGCTGCCGCGGACGTGCAGCACGACCGAGACGTCCGGGTCGTTCACGCTGACGTCGGGGCGCCGCCCGTTGCGATCGCGAAGCATGTCCACGATGGCGTCCTTGACCTTGAGCGCGGAAAAGCCCGAGTGGCGCAGGTTGGGATTGTCCTGCGTGGTCGCGTGGACCGCGATGGTCATTTCGCGCCCGACGAAGTCGGTCCAGTCGACGTCGCGGGTTTGTGCGTAGAGCTGGTCGGCATCGCTGGCCTGAAAGGCGGCCACCTCAAGCAGCACGCGCATGGCAACGCGCGAGTGCAGGCAGACCTTCATGCCGTCCATGAAGGTGCCTGCGAAGGAGACCCCGCCGGTGGCCCCGCGTGGCCCATGGATTCGCATGGCCACGAGTTCGCGCCGAAGCGCGCCCTCGGTTCCCTTGGCACAGGTGACGAAGAATTGGCAGTTGCTGGAGTTCACAGTGACGGTCCGCCGGGAGCGACACCATGCAATCCATCGCTGGATGAGGCAAGGCCAATTTGAGATGTGCGTGCTACCATTCCGGCGCTGTTGTTCCTTGCCACTACGAACCATGGAGGAACCATGAAATCCGACCCTGCACCTTCGTCGAGGCATTTTCGGGGGTGGATCCCCGATCTTCCCGATCATCGCGATTTTCTTTACGCAGATGTGCGCCCAACGGGCGTGCGATTGCCAAAATCCGTGGATCTTCGGCCAAGCATGTCCCCGGTGGAGAATCAGGGACAACTGGGAAGCTGCACGGCCAACGCCTTGGCCGGCGCCCTGGAGTTTCTCGAAGTCAAGAGCGGCCAGTCCTTCGTCGACCTGAGCCGTCTCTTCATCTACTACAACGAGCGCGCCATCGAGCACTCGGTGGGAAGCGATTCTGGCGCCATGATCCGCGATGGCATCAAGACCCTGGCAGCGCAGGGCGTGTGCCCGGAGAAGGAGTGGCCCTACGTGATTTCGACGTTTGCCAAGAAGCCCTCCGCCAAGTGCTACACCGATGCGAAGAAACACACCATTCAGACCTACCATCGCATCGTCTCGCTTGCCGAGATGCGCGCTTGTCTGGCCGATGGGTACCCCTTCGTGTTCGGATTTTCGGTCTACGAAAGTTTCGAGTCGGCGACCGTGGCCAAGAGCGGCGTGCTCAACATGCCCAAACCTGGCGAGCGCCAAGTCGGCGGCCATGCCGTTTGCGCCGCTGGCTACGACGATGCGACCAAGCGCGTGCTGGTGCGCAACTCGTGGGGGCCGGCCTGGGGCAAGAAGGGGTACTTCACCATGCCCTACGATTATGTCGCGAATCGCGATCTGTCCGACGATTTCTGGACCGTTCGTAGTTGAACCGGCGTGTCGCGGGCTGATGCCGTGCCGATTCTCGCGCAGATCGGCGGATGGGAGTAAAATATCCTGCGGCCGGTTGCCGACGGAGACATGCAAAAGTGGCGAGTAGACCTGGGAAGAGTGCGGCCCTTCTTGCGCTAGCGGCGTTTTTCGTAGCCGGTCGGGGATGGGCGCAAACCGACAAGCCTCGCTTCGTCATCCTGCTCGATAATTCGACCTCGATGACGCAAAACCTGGCCGGCGTCCAGACCCACGGCGATGGGTCGGAGGCCCAACCAGGCTGCAACATCGACGGCAAGTCGACCGCGGGCTGGGCCTATGACGACAGCAAGCTCTATGTGGCCAAAGCCGCCGTCATCGACACCATCTCCGCGTTTGGCGCGGCCGAATTCGCCTTGGCCACCTACAGCCGCACGCAGCTTGGCCAGGCCTGCGGCGCCAACGCCGACTGCACGGCTCTCGTGGCAGGCGCCGTCTGCGTGGATGTGCCCGGAGACAACACCACGCAGAAGTACTGCGCCAGCCACGCGGGCGACAGCTACATGGAGTGCTCTTCAGGGACTGGGTGCGTAAGTTGCTCCAACCCTTCGGACACCAACGACCTGGTATTCGACTGGGGCACTTTCGATTGTCTCTACAGCAAGTGCAGCTTCGCCCAGGGCTGCATCGGCGGTCAGGTCATCGTCGGGTTTCCCTCGACCGGGACCTCGAACCTTCTCGACATCTATCACTGGATCGACGGCAAGGAAGACTTGCCGCCTTTTTCGGCCACGTCGAATCGCGAGATCCGCGCGGTGACCATGACGCCGCTTGCCTCCGCCATCGATTCCGTCCGTGCCTGGTTGACAGACGCAACCAAGACCAACATTGGCGCCGGCGCGGGGCTGCTCTCGACCAATACCGCCGCCCGCGATCCGCGCGCGGCTTGCCGGCCCTACAACGTCATTTTGATCACCGACGGCGAAGATACCTGCAGTCCCAATGCGACGAGCGATCCCGTGACCGCGGCCGGCGCTGCCTATAGCGCGGGCGTCAACGTCTACGTGGTGGGGTTCGGCACCGGCTACTCGACGGTGCTGGCCAACATGGCGATGGCCGGTTCGGGGCAGCGCCAGCCAGCCTACTTTGCGTCGAATCGCGCCGATCTGACCGCTAACCTTGGCGACATCCTGCTCAATGCCATTCCCAAGCCCAAGTGCAATTGCGACGCCACCTGCTACGACCAGGCCGCCGCATTTCCGCTTAGGGGACAGCCTTGCACGGTGGGCGTCGGTCGATGCAAACGGCAGGGCTTCTACGCCTGCAACGCCGCCGGCGACGGCGTGGTGTGCGCGAACGCGGCTGCCTGCGGAGCCACGGCGCTGGTTCCCGGCACGCCCATGGCCGAGCAGTGTGGAACGCTGGCGGGTTGCCAGGCGCCCACCGCCGCTGACTGCGCCGACGAGAATTGCGACGGATCCATCGACGAGGGTCTGTCTTGCACCTGCACTGCCAAACCCGAGCTGTGCAACGGGCTCGATGACAACTGCAACGGCGTCGTGGATGACATCGCGCAGGTCGCCTGCGGACTCGACCTCGGCGCGTGCAAGCCCGGCCTCACTGCGTGCGTGTCCGACGGGGCAGGGGGCCAGCAGGTGGTTTGCCAGGGCGCGGTCGGGCCGACGGCGGAAATCTGCGACGGGATCGACAACGACTGCGACGGTGTCGTCGACGCGTTCGCGCGCTCTTGCTATCCGTCGAGCGCCGCCGGTTGCACCTACGACGCTACCAGCAAGACTTGGGCTTGCGTCGGCGCCTGTGCGACGGGCATGCAGGTCTGCACTGCTGGCGCATGGCAACCCTGTGTCGGCGCCGTTACGCCCGTGGCCGAGATTGCTTGCGACGGGCTCGACAACAACTGTGACGGCCACGTCGACGAAAACAATCCGCCCGCCACGGACATGTGCTACCCGCCGGCAACTGCCGGCTGCACCTACGATGCTGCGAGCAAGGCCTGGGTTTGCGTCGGCGAGTGCGCTGCTGGCCACCAGGCTTGCGCCGCCAACAAGATGGGACTGACCTGTGCCGGCGCTCATGTCCCCATCGCCGAATCGTGCAATGGCAAGGACGACGATTGCGACGGCCAGATCGACGAGGATTTTCCAACCCTAGGAAAACCCTGCAACGAGCAGTCGTGCCAAGGTGCTGGGCAGTTCGTGTGCAACGCGGCCGGAACCGACGTGGAGTGCACGGTGACCGCAACCGGCCCCACGCCGGAGATCTGCGACGGGCGTGACAACGATTGCGACGGCCAAATCGACGAAGCGCCAGGCCCAGGCGAGCCCGCCATGCCAGGCGTCGGGGTGGTGTGTGGTAGCGACGTGGGTGAGTGCAAGACCGGCGTCTCGAGTTGCACGAACGGCAAGATCGTCTGCGCTTCGGTTGGTCCGACACCCGAGATCTGCGACGGCAAGGACAACGACTGCAACGGCAGCGTCGATGACGGTCTGGTAGCGCCAGGGAGCAGCTGCAATCCGGAAGGCACGGCGCCCGGTCAAGCCATGGTCGGGGAATGCCGTACCGGCACCTTCGTGTGCCGCGGAAGCAACGGTTGGAAGTGCCAGGGCGGGGTTGGGCCGGCTCCCGAGATCTGCGACGGCAAGGACAACGACTGTGATGGGGTGATCGACAACAACGCATCCTGCGCGGCCGGGTATGCATGTGTCGACGCTGAATGCGTCCCTACTTGCGTGACGGGCGGAGAGCAGTATCCCTGCCCGGCCGATCGCTATTGCAACAAAGCCGGAGTCTGCGCGCTGTTGGCCTGCGCGCGCCAGCCTTGCCCAGCTGGCTCTATTTGCAACGGCAGCGGCGACGGCACCTGCCTGGATCTCTGCACCAAGACCACTTGCCCGTTGTCTGGCTCGAACTGCGTGAATGGTGTGTGCGTTGATTGTTACTCCAAGGGCTGCTCGGCTGGTCTGCTCTGCATCGGCCGCGAGTGCACGGTGGATCCGTGCGCGGGCAAGACCTGCGCGGCCGGCCAGTTCTGCAGCGCCGGCGCTTGCGTGCCAAGTTGCGCGGGCGTCGTGTGCGGCAATGCCCAGGTGTGCAAGCAAGGTGTTTGCGTGAAAGCAGCCTGCTCGCAGACCTGCGATCACGATTCGTTCTGCGACGTCCAGTTGGGCACGTGCCGTCCGTCGCCGTGCGCTGCGAACGCGTGTCCGGCAGGCACGGTGTGTGTGAATGCGACTGGGTTGTGCGCGAACGATCCTTGCGAGAAGGTCCACTGTGGCAAAGGCCAGGACTGTGTGGTGGGCGACGACGGCTCGCCCGATTGTGTGATCCCAACCATTACTGGCGTTGCGATTCAGACGCGAAGCGCGGGCAGCGGTGTCTTTGGCTGCAGTTGCTCGCTGGCGCGCGCCACGCCGAGCAGTCGCCACGGCTGGCTCGATATTCTCGTGATGGTAGCCGCGGCCGGAATCTTGCTGGGGCGCAGGCGCCGAGATCGGTCCAGCCTCAAGTAACAAAGGCGCGCGGCAAGGCCAGGGCGTAGGCGATGGCGGCCTGGATCTTGTCCGGTGCCAGGCCACGCCAGAACACGTGCCACTCCGGGAAACGCACGAGCCCGTCGCACTGCTTGACGTAGAAGGGAACGATGGGGTTGCTCGGGCGCGCGCGCCAGAAGAACACCGGGAAGTCGCGCGTGAGCATGGACCAGATCTCGCCGCCGATGCCTTCGCCCTGGGCTTGGCGATTCACCGCGAACTTACTGAGATAGGGCGCAATGTCCGTACTGCCGAGGAGAGCGGCGCCGAGATAGTTTTCTTCCAGGTACACGTGTTCGGCCTGCGCGACCACCATGCCACCATCCTCCATAGCGCCGGGCACAAGCGCGCGGTCGAAGGCGGATTCGAGCAGGGTAGTCAATCGGCCGCGATCCACGGCGCCAAGGCCGCTGTGTTTTTCGATGCGCGATCCCTTGCGAATCATGGTGCCGGCGCCGCTCACCGTGAAGAGCTCGCGCAGAAGGTGCAGGGGATTCACGACCGCGACGTTCATGCGCTGGGGAAGCTGGTCGAGCAGGATCTTCACGTGGCGAAGCAGCGAGGCGTGGCGGCGCGGCAGATCGCTGGTGGTGAGCAGGCGCTCGTAATCGGCCGACAGGTTGACCAGGGAAATGCGTGGCGCGCCCTCGCGCTCGATGCCTGCGCTTGTGGAAAGGAAGATCACCTTGCGCGATTCGAGGCTCGCGGCCAGGGTCCGAAGCAGCCGGAAGCGGTCGTCGATGGCCAGCTCTTTGGCCGCATCGAGCGATACGATGGGGATGGTGTTTTCTTCGAGGGTTTGCCGCACGCTGGTCTGGATTTCTTGCGGCAGATCCGTTCCCGAGCCGATGACCTTGGCCGGCACCTCGTCTTCGAGCAGCCATTCCAGAATGCGCTGCGATTGCTTGTCGGCGTCGCGCGCGTCGAGCAGGCCGACCAGGACCACCGGGTAGAGCCCAAGGCCAGCCAGGATGCGCAGATCGAAGTGGAAGGGATCGAGCGCGGCGCGCACGATTTGCGCGTCCGCCGCGATGATGGCGAAGCTTTCCTTGCGCTGCGAGCGAAAGAGCTTGAGGTAGAGATCGACGTCGGCCTTCTGGCCAACGCTTTCGAGGAAGCGGTGAATGATATCGGGGTCCATCAGTGGATAACCTGGAGAAAGACTCGCACAGCTTCCTCCAGTTCGTCGAGATCGACGTATTCGTCGGCCTTGTGGGCTTGCTCTACGCGGCCAGGACCCAGCACCACCGCGTCGATGCCCTTTTCGACGAACTGGCCGGCTTCGGTGCCAAAGGACAGATCTACCGGGCTGCGCGCGCGGTCGCCGAAGAGGGGCGCGAAGGATGCAAGGTCGCGCGTCTCGAACGCGGGATTGGTCGCGATGGTCTGCCAGTCCATCGTCAACGGCGCCGTGGCAATGCGGACGGTGTCCTGTGCCTGCTCGATGATACTGGAGAGGTCGACGCCAGGGGCGGGCCGCATGGAAAAGGTGAGGGCGGCGCGCGCGGGAATGATGTTGAAGGCCAGGCCGCCGTCGAGCGCGGCAATGTTCATGCACAGCCCGCGCAAGCCCTCCGGGCCGAGATCGCGGCAACGCACGCCCAAGTCGTCGAGTGCGACGGCAGCGCGGGCGAGCGCGGTGAGAGGATTGGGCACGGTCTCGGCCAGCGACGAGTGACCACCCGGCGAGGTGGCGCTGATTCGTGCCGCGTACACGCCGCGGTGTCGAACGCCCACGCGGCAGCCGGTGGGTTCGCACACGATGGCGCGGGCAAGACCGCGGCTGCGTTCGCTCGACAGGAAATCGCGGACGCAGGCGCCGCCGAGTTCTTCGTCACCGGAAAAGAGCACGGCCAGGCTGTCCGGCGCCGATCCCGACGCTTTTCTTTCGGCCAGGGCTTCGAGGATGGCCGCGATGGCGCCCTTGGTGTCGGCGCTGCCCAGGCCGTGCAGACGGCCGCCGCGTCGGACAAGAACGAGTGGATCCGCGCTGTACCCGCTGTTCACTGGCACGGTGTCGATGTGCGCGTTGAGGAGCAACGTCGGATCTTGCGTGCCAAAACTCGCGTAGGTCGAGTGGTGGCCTGAGCTCGAAAACACCTCGGTGGTGCGAGCGCCGAGCGCGGTCAAGTCACGGGCGAGTTTTTCGGCCAGCGCGCGCTCGTCGCCGCCGGGATTGCGCGTGTCGAAAGCGACCAACTCGGCTAGGCGTTCTTGGACGCGACTGCTCGCTTGCATGCACGATTGCATCTACCATGGCCTTGACCGATTTGGCTCCCGGGTTCATGCTTTTGCTTGGACCTTCTGCGCGGTTCGAGACCCGGACGAAGTTTCTTTTCCCTACAAGCATTAAACTGGGAGCCGCCTCTGGCCGATGGAATGAGCACGCCCGCTAGAGTCGGGAAGCCCGATGCGGTCAATTCAAGTGGCTCCCCCCTACCATGGTAGGGGTCAGGACTCATCCGAACGGCCGAGGCGGAAGGTTCATTTTTAAGATCACCGACGTCGGTGATCGCAAAAGCGCTGGCCTACCGTGCGCCGGATGGGAGATGCTTGACGAAAGGACAAGCGCTGGAGTGATCGATTGAATCCCTTTGCCTCCTGGCTACCCGCGGAGCTTCCCGATTCCTGGGCGCCAACCCACGGCTGGTTCACGGCGCGCGTGCTGGTGGTGATTGCGATCCTCGTGATTGCTGCCTTCGCGCTGATCGAGAGTCCCTGGGCCATGCGTCGACTCTCGGCCGCCGCGCGGCGGATCGGCCACCGCGTCCTCGTCGGCATTCTCGCCGTGTCGGCGGTTCTCGCGGTTGCGACCTACGTCGATTTCGGCGTCTTCCGCTACGGCACGTATCTGAACGAATGGGACTTCTACCACTACTACGTCGGCACCAAGTATGCTCCCGAGCTGGGCTACACCAACTTGTATGGCGCAACCCTTGCCGCCGACGAGGAAACCGGTCTGCGCTACCACGGTGGCGAGATTCGCGACCTGGCGACGGCTCAACTTCGCGACGTGCGCTCTGTCGCGGCCGAAGCCGGGCGCTACCGGGGGCGCTTCCGCGAGGCGCGCTGGCGCGAGTTCGTGTCGGACATCGAATGGTTCAAGTCGCAGCTACCGGAAAATCGCTGGAGTATTGTGCTCGCGGATCATGGCTACAACGGCACGCCGGCCTGGTCGTTCGTGGTGGGCGGTCTGTTTACGCGGCACCTTTCCGTGCGCGAACCCCTCGGGCGCTGGCTCATGCTGTTGCTCGACCCGCTGTTACTCCTAGCCGGGGCCGTCTTCGTTGGCTGGGCGTTCGGGGTCCGCGCCGCGCTCTTGCTGGTGGCCTTTGTCGGCACGCACTACTTATTCTCCTGGGGGCACCTCAAGGGGGGCCTCTTGCGTACCGATTTCGCCATGTGCTCGGTCCTGGCAGTGTGTTTCGTGAAGAAGGGACGCTACAAACTCGCGGGCGTCTTGCTTGGCTGGGCGGTTCTGTCGCGCGTGTTCCCCGCATTTCTACTGGTCGGACCGATGGTTCTGCTGGTCGGCGATCTCGTGCGCCGCCGGCGCATCAACCGTCAGCTCCTGGAGTTGCTCCTGGCGAGTGCCTCGACCATCGTGGTGGTCGTACTCTCCTCGATCGCCTATTTTGGCGGCACCGCGATCTGGCATGAATGGAGTTCGAAGATCGCGCTGCACTACGCGGGCGGAAGCGACTGGGATGTGGGCTATCGAACCATCGCGGAGGCGAGATTCATCAAGGGGGTTCCCGTGCGCGCGGCCGACCTCGCCATCGAGGCCGGGCAACTGGCGGACTGGCTTGCCAAGGGAGCGGAATTCGTCGTGCTCGCCTTGCTCGTCGTGCCTGCCCTGGCCTTCATCCGCGCTCTCGAACACCACGAGGCAGTGGCCTTTGGTTTCGTGTTCGTGTTCCTGCTCAGTCTCGCGTCCTACTACTACTACTTGATCCTCTGCGTGCCCTTGCTGTTCTTCGCGACCGACCTAGGCAAACCCCAGCATGCCCTTGGCGCGGTTTTCATGTTTCTCACGGGCCTTTCCGGCTACGTGCTTTTCGCCGGCTGGCAACCCATGCGCGATTCGTGGGTGCCCTTACACGGTTGGCACCAGAACTTTCCAACCACCTATTATCTCAGCTGCCTGATCACGGTCAGCGCTGCCCAGATGATCGTCATCGCCGCGACCAAGGCCCGCGCCCTGGAACGCGCCAAACCGCAGGCATCTCGCCCGGCATCAGAACACTGAAATGAGCGACCAGCGCATCCCCTATGTTCCTAGCGTGAATCCAGCCGACATTGCCGGGCCCAGCCGCGAAATCTACGCGCGCATGGGTCGCGAGAACCTGTACCGGATGATCGAGGCGTTCTATGGCGAGCTAGGGTCGTCCGCGATCCGTTCGATGTTTCCCGAGGATCTCGTGGCCAGCGCGCGCAAGTCCGCGGCGTTTTTCGCAGGGCTCACGGGCGGGCCGCAAGAATACACCGAGCAGCATGGGCCACCGCGCATGCGGGCACGCCACCTGGCCTTCCGAATCACGCCGCAAGCGCGCGCGGAGTGGCTCTTGTGCTTCGAGCGGGTTCTTGCGCGCGCCGTGAACGACTTCGGTTTTCCCGCCGAACACCTCGAGGGATTTCGCCAATTCTTGCAGAAATTCTCGCTGTGGATGGTGAACTCGGCCGACGATGCGTGATTCGCGCATCAACCGCACCCGCGACCGAGGGTTGCGGCTCGACGCTGTTCGTGGTTCCCTAGGCAGGCATTCACGCCCAGTCACCCAAGGAAGGACAAGGAAATGAAGAAATTGGCCCTCGCACTTCTTGCGCTCCCCATCGCGCTCGCACTCGGCTGCGGGCACACCGAGGCTCCCAAGGCCGCCCCGGGACCTGAACCGGCTCCCGCGGCAGAACCGGCTCCGGCGCCGGCCGCGGCCCCAGCACCGGCTCCGGCTCCGGCTGAAGAGCCCGCTCCAGCCGCGGCGGCTGAGGAAAAGCCAACCCCGCCGCCACCGGCGTCGCCGCCTGCCAAGGCGAAGAAGGCCAAGAAGGCGAAGAAGGCAGAGTAGCTCCCGTCTCGTCTGCCAGGCCCGCGCGGTTCCCATCCCATGGGAGTCACGCGGGCTTTTTCGTTGGCTAGTTGACCGGCTAGTTGACCGTCAACCCCAGAAAGCAGAAATCGAAAGGCGTGGTGATGAGGTTGCTGCCTGGCACGACCAGGCTCACCGACCGGATGGCTGTGCCCGAGCTGAAGGGACTGCCAAGACCGTTCCAGCACTGCGTGTTGAGGCTGGCAAACGGGATCGTGGTCGTCGTTGGCGTGCTTGACGGGGGAAGGCTGTAGCACCAGTAGTTGCTGCCGTCGTAGAGTTGGAATTGGAGCTGCGACCCACCCTTGTTCACGTAGCCGATGGAAATCGTACTCCCCGATAGCACCAGGGGAGAAGAGGAGCCACTTGCTCCCGATGGATCTTGGTTCACGGTGAAACCGGCGTTGGCCCACGAGTTGTAGGTGCTGTTGGCGGCGACCGTGCCCGATGCGCAGAAGTCCGACGTCCCGTACGTCAAGGAAATCGAGGAGCCAGATCCGGCTGTCGAGGAGACGATGAATCCCATCATGACAACCGTGCCCGCGGACACCTTCACATATCCGCTGTCACTGATGACTGGGGCGGACGCCATGGTTGTCCCACCCGTGCCCGAGGTGCCGCCCACGGCCACGCCCGCGTCCCTGTTGACCGGCGCGGTGCTGGCGCCGCCCGCGCCGCCCGCGGTGCCACCTGCGCTTGTCCTGCTGCCAGCGACGATCATGCCGCCAGCGCTGGTTGCACCACCTCTGCTCGTCGCGCCGCCAGCGCTGGTTGCACCACCTCTGCTCGTCGCGCCACCAGCGCCGGTCGCCGCCGGACCCGCGCTGCCACCAGCGCCGGTCGCCGCCGGACCCGCGCTGCCTCCTGCGTCCGCAAAGATCGCGGCATCTCTTCCGACCAAGAGCCCGGTACGCGATCCTTCGCAACCGATCCCGGTGGCACCGCAGAGAATTGGCATTGCCATCGCGATCAACAGTCTCTCGAAGTGGTTTCCGGTCATAGGGGCCTCCTGGAAAAGCTAGGAGTCGTATACTCCTCGCCATGGGTCAACCCGCCAGTGCATGTGCACCATCTTGCCATTTTGGTGGACGCGTTGCGACCGTGGGTAGGTTGGTGTTCAGATCCTTTGAAGCTTTGCCCGTTGCGCATACGTTATAGCGAGCAGCGATTCGCGAGCGAAGACCGACTTTGGGCTTTTCATGACAACAGGAGACATCGAAATGAAAGACAGGACGAAACCTAGACACTCTGCCGCTGGTCTCGCTGTCGCGGGTTTGCTCGCATTCTCCGCATGTTCGTTGCAGCCGAAGCAGGCCAATCTCGATGCAAGCGCGCAGGGCGGGAGCACCGGTTCTGACGGTGGCCAGGTGGGAACATCGGTCGGGGGGCAGGGGGGCAGCGTCACAAGCAGCGGAGGCAGTTCTTCAGGCGGGAGCCCGATGGGCGGCGGCCCTCAGGGTGGCGCCACCAGCGCGGGTGGTTCCTCAGTGGCGGGCAATCCAGCAGGAGGCAATTCGCTCGCGGGCAGCCCTGCTGGCGGAAACCCCGTAGGTGGCAACCCCATGGCGGGCACTCCCGCTGGTGGCAGCCCACAGGCTGGCACCAGCGCTGGCGGTAGCCGCACGGGCGGCGTCGCCATGGGCGGCGGTCCCGCCGGCGGCAACTCCGCAGGCGGCGTCGCCGCAGGTGGCGGCCCAGCAGGTGGCAGTTCTGCTGGCGGTAACCGCTCTGGCGGCAGCCTTGCTGGCGGAAACCCAGCAGGTGGCAGCCCCGCAGGCGGCGGCGTTGCTTATGGTGGCAACACTGCCCCGGATGACCCGACTTGTTCCGCGTTTACGCCCACTGCGGTTCAGACCATGACACCGGTGGATGCGCAGGCCACGTCGCTGGTCGGCCAGATGGCGCTCACCGACAAGATCAATGTTCTGTCCGGCGAACACACGACAGGTGCGTTGGTTTACGCGACGGCCGGCATGGCGTTCCGTTCGCTCGGCGTCGCCAGCCTGAATATCCCCAACTACCCCATGCGCGACGGACCGCGCGGCATGCGCAACATCATGCCTGGCGATGTCTCCACCTGCTTTGCCGTTGCCGAGGCCCGCGCGGCTTCATTCGATCTCGATCTCGAATACAAAGTCGGCAATCTCCAGGGCAGGGAGATGCGCGCAGCCAAGAACGAGCTTGCGCTCGCGCCGGTGGTCAACACCCTCCGGCACCCGCGCTGGGCGCGTGCTCAGGAAACCTACGGCGAAGATCCCGTGCTGCTCGGCGAGATGGGCGCCGCCTACGTGCGCGGAATGCAGCAGCCAGGCGGGTGCGCCGCGTGTGCCAAGCACTATGTTTTGAACGACACGGACAACAACCGCATGCAGGCCGATCCGACCGTGGACGAGCAGACCCTGCATGAGAACTACGCACGGCCCTTCGAGATCACCGTCAAGAAGGGAGATCCGGCCTGCATCATGGTTGCCTACAACATGGTCAACGGCACTCACTGCACGGAAAACAAGGCCATTCTTGGCGATATCGTGCGCACCCAGTGGGGTTGGGGCGGGTTTCTGCTGTCGGACTGGAGTGCGGCCCAGGCAGGCCACGGCGCTGCTTCGATGAACGCAGGGCTCGACCTCGAGATGCCGATTCCCTCGGCCTTCACAACCCTCAGCAGCGATCTAACGGCCGGCACGCTCACCTCCTCGACGATTACTGATGCGGCCACCCGCATCATAAACGCGCGCACAAAGTTCAAAGACCTCGATGCCAGCTACATGGCGAGCACGGCGAGCTTCAGCCTGGCCGGCGCGCAGGAGGCGGTGGACCTTGCCGCGAGAGCCGAGCTAGAGGGCGCAGTCCTGCTGAAGAACGATGGCATCTTGCCGCTTGGCTCTCTGGCGACCACGGTCGGAAGTGGTTCTCCCAACGCCAAGATCATCGCGATCGTTGGCCCGGACAACAACCTGCCGGTCGCACCGACATCCACGCAAAACAATCAGAAGAACTTCGTTTCGGGCCTGGGCGACCGAGGTAGTAGCCAAGTCGTCGCTCCGCATGCCGTGTCGTACTTCCAAGGACTTCAGGCCCACACCGGCGGCCTCACCATCAAGCAAAGTGCCGATGCCTCCGCGGCGCAAGGGGCCGACGTAGTCATCATTCCAGTCTCGATGGCACACGAGGATGAGGGCGAAAGCTACGGTGGGGGCGCCGACCGCCAGAACATGAACTTGACCACGATCCATCCCCTCCATTGGACGACGAAACCAACTGCCTTCATCCAGAGCGTGGCTGCCATCAACCCCAACGTCATCGTGCTGCTCAATGTGGGCAGCGCCGTTATTGTCGAGGACTGGATGGCCAGCGCCAAGGCCATTGTTCAGACCTTCTACCCCGGACAGGAAGGCGGAACCGCCGTGGCGGCGCTGCTGTTTGGCGACACCAATTTCTCGGGCAAGCTACCCTTCACCGTCGGCCAGAATGAAGCCGACTACCCGCAGTTCCAGAACAGCGGCTCCGCAGCCGCGACCATCGACTACTACCACGGCTACCGCTTGTTCGAAAAGAACGCCAAGCCGGTTCGCTACTGGTTTGGCTATGGCATGAGCTACGCGACCTACAAGTACAGCAATCTGCAGGTGCTTTGCTCGAAGGTTTCGCCAAACGGTCGCCTGAACGTGCAGGTCACGGTCCAGAACACCGGCAAGGTGGCAGGCGACGAAATCGTTCAACTTTATGTCGGCTATCCCAACAGCACGGCGCCCAAGCGGCCTGTCAAAGAGCTCAAGGCCTTCACGCGGGTCACGCTCGCTCCTGGCGCGAGCCAGAATGTCCAGCTCTCCGTGCCCGCAAAGGACACGGCTTATTGGAATGCCACTACACATGCCTGGACTGTCGAGTCGGTGGCGCACACGGTTCTGGTAGGGCCGAGCGCCGATCCAACTCAGCTCTTGTCGGCAACCTTCACGATCCAGTAGAAGACCCCAAACCAGTGTTCACGAACGCGTTGAACGAGGATATCTCCATGCATGGGTCGAACTTTTCTCGCAGGGTGTTCATTGCCGTCTGTCTGCTGGCCGCGATTGGGCTTTTCGCGCCCACGGTCCGAGCCCAGGACAAGGGGGACGCAGATGCATTCGAGTCGGAGCAAGCCGCTCCGGTTCAGCCGAGTCCGACTCTCGCACCGCCCATCCCATCATCGTTGTCCGATGACACCGCCGTTGTGGTGAAATCCGCGCCTGCGGCGTCCAAGACCGCTCGTACCGGGCCACCCGCCGAGGCCGGTCTTCCCGGATGGATGTCGGCATCACCGTCCCCGCACGTGACGGCAGGGCTCGATTGGCACGGCAACCTCGAACTCGATGGTGGCTATGTCAGGTACTCGTGGAACACAAGCGATCCGCCGGAAAAGGTCTACGATTCGCGCGGTCGCTTTGTCGTCGGCCCGCTGCTCACCCGGGATCTGGGCAACGACTACTTCCTGCGCATCACCGGGCAGGTGGTGGATTGGGTTCGCGAAGTCCCTGGCGTTCCCAGCGCTCAATACCAAATCAACGCCGATGACGTCTATGTCCAGGTCGGCAAGCAGGGACTCTGGGACTTTATGGCAGGTCGGTTCCTCACCTGGCGCGTCTTCCGCAAGGGGCTTGGCTTCGACCTGTACACCCTCGAGGATCTCGGGGCGCGCTCCGTCCCGAACTTCTCCGACCCGAGCGGTCGATTTAAGCACATGTATGAGGTCGACACCATCTTCATGCGGGACTCAGGGCTGGTGCCCTCAGGCCGGGCCGCCTTTCACTTGTATCCGACCCCATGGTCGGGGATCGAACTGGTTGGATCCTACGGACGGCTGGACGGCGGCCAGAACGTTCTTGGTGGACGATTGGCCGGTGGTATCAAGCCGAAGTATTTCAGTCTGCTCGTAGGCGCTGAATACGAAGGTTGGTCGGCAGCCCAGGCGGTGGCGGGATGTGACAAGTGCGGCACGGAGAAGAAATACGGCGTGGGCGGTAGCCTTGCCTTTACCCCGGTGCAAGCGATCGAGATCGCCTTCAGCGCAGCGTACGGCAAGGACAAAACCTGGGGCATTGTCCAAGGCGCGGCGTACTCCGAAGACACGATCCATAGCTTGGGCGGCTACCTGCAACTTGACGTCGGTTCGCTTGTCATGCCCCGCTCGCTCATTGTAGGTATTGCGCCTTTCCGGACCGAATATCGCGACGACGGTGGTACGAATATCTACCAGCGCCACGATCAGATTGCCGCCTACGTTGCCTACCCGCTCGGCTTCAACAACTCGGTTGTGAAACTGGTCTTCTCCGAAGCCATCGGATACCAGCAACCGCCCAACCCCCCGAACGTCGATGCTCACATGTATTCGGTGCGCCTTCGTTTTGCCTACTACTATTGAAGGCTAGTGTCAGGTCACTGTAAAAACTTCGACAGCAGCCGGACGTAGGCGATCTGGTAGCCGCAGCTGTTTTCAGTCACGCTCCAGCTGTCTTGGGGCCAATTGCCGTTGAAGTCCAAATAGGACTTCATGGCTGGCTGGCCAAGCGGCGGAGTGACGGCCGAAACATCGCATTTGGCGTTGAACGCGGCGCTACTGCACCCGCTGGGACAACACGAATCGAGCGTATAGCTGGGATTGGGGCCACCGGTCAGGAATCCGGGCGCGGGGCCATAGGTAGAAACGCCCACGCGATCCCACTTGGCGCTGCCGTCGGCGAACCAGGTATGAAAGAATTCGTTCACCGACCGAGTGGCACCGGCCGAGCTCATGTTCGACAGGTACACCAGGCCCAAGGGATTGACCCCGTGGATGTAGTGGATATAGCGCTCGGCGATGCGCTTCATGGTCGCGTCCTGGGTTGTGTCGATGGCGTGGGTCACCATGGCCCAGAATAGATTGCCCTGGTTGCTCTTGGTCGAATTGCTGCCCCACACGTAGTCTTTCATGTACGCGAGGTACGGATCTTTGCTCGTGGTGTGTGCAGGCAGATTGTCCGACCCGGTCGTGGTACCGGCTTTGTACTTGGCGCGGATATCGTTGCTGACGGCGGCGGTCGCCCCCGGCGTATCGGCGTAGTATAGAAGCGCGTCCTGGCGATCGACTTCGAAGGGGTAAACGAAGGTCGTCCTGATGAAATTCGTCTGGGCGTAGAGCGAATCCACAATCGCGCTGTAGGTCGCATCGCTGGTCAATCGGAACATCTGAACCGCGGCTTTGAGGCGAATCATGCTGAGCCCAGTGGCATCAACCTCTTGCTGACCGGATGCCAGGCCGGATGTACCGGAGGCGGAGTCATTGTTCTTGAAGAATACGGCCGGGTTGGCTTCGGCCCAGGCAAAGGCGTTGCTTGCCCGCGTGGCCAGTGCAGCGGCCAGGGTCGCGAAGTCAGCGTTCGTCACCTTGGCGAACACTCTTGCTCCGGCAGCAAAGGCCGCCGCCGCGGCCAGCGTTCCCGAGGTGTTCGCGGTTCCGTACACGGTCTGCCCCGTCGCTGTCGAGGGCGGGCTTGCCGAAGCCTCGCCAACCACGGAGAGCAAACTGCCATCGTCGCTTTGCAGCCGCGCCAAGTACTCCAGACCCCAGCGCGCCTCGTCCAGAATATCGGACACGCCATTGCCCGACTCTGGAATGCCGAAGTCGTCGCCGAAGGCCGCGGGATTCTCTTCGTAGGCTTGCAACATCTCGACGACGTAGCTGGCGGTCCAACCGGTGTACTTGTTGTAGTCGCCGGCGTCGTACCAGCCGCCCCATATGTCCCGTTCGGTGGTCGCGTCTGTCTTGGCGTCGTAGCGGCGGGCGTTGTGATCCTGGAGCGCACCCACGTGACTGGCCCCATCGGCCCATGCTGCTTCCGCGTAGGGCGGCTGCTTAGCCTGGCCCACACGCTGGTAGAAGTAGGTGCGCAGGGCGTGGCGCAGAACAGGTTTGTAGACGTCGCTGGCGATACGGAAAGCCGGCGAGCGCTGGTTCTTCTCGATGTCGAGCACGTAGTAGCTGCCCGGGGTTTGCACGGAGGTGAAGTCGAACCAATAGGCCTTGTCGCCGCTTTGGGCGTGGATGGCGCCGCTATTCCACGCCGTGGGCGCTGCGGTGAAGACCTGCGCCCCGCTCGCGGAGTCGACCAGGGAGTACTGGGATCCGGGCGTGAAATCGGTGGTGGAATCGAAGCCCGTTTGAGGATCCCGAATGACCGCGATCTTCTCCGACCCTGGGAGATAGCCGAACTGGTCCACGACGATGATCGGCACATCGCTGGCCGGAGCGGTGCTGGTGGAACCACCGGTCGCCGTGGCGCCGCCAGAGCCCGTGGCTCCGGATCCCGTGGCTCCACCCATGGCGCCGCCACCGCCCGAGGTGCCGCCCGTGGAAGCACCACCGCCGGCGCTATCTTCGCCGCTGGCATCTAACGCAGGATGCTTGCCGCTGCCGGCGCAGGCACCGGCCACCAAGAATGTGGCGAAGAATGGAACGAACTTGAATGCATGATGTCGCAAGAGAGAGCCTCCTGCGATCATTGTACAGCGCGGAGGCTCCGGCGCGGATCGATCTTTGCTAGCCGCCGTCTAATTGTGACTGAATCACATATTTCGAAATTGGAAGATTGAGCGCTTGCACACCCGTCGCCACCAAACGGGCCATTTCGTACGCGCCGTGAGTCTGGAAGTGCAACACGTCCGGTGTGCCTTTGTTCAGGCTGATCGTCGTCGAGACCGTGGCGTAGCCGAGGACGGTATAGTACGCGAGCCCCATGGATTGCAGGTCAATGACAGGGGTGTTGGTTTCCGTGCCGACCGCCTTGATGGCATCGCAATACGCCTGAAAGCCGTTCGAAAAGACGCCATTGGAGTATTGCAGACGCGGCGTTGGCGTGATCAAGACCGGTATGGCGTTCTTGCCTCGAGCACCATCGATGTACTGCTTCAAGTAGGTCCTGAATGTCGTTGCTGGATCGGTGGCGCGATCTGGGCCGGCCACGGATCGGTCATTGATTCCCCACTGGGCAAACAGGTAATCGCCGGGTTTGATGACGGCCAGAATCTCGTCCAAGTGTCCCTGGTCGACGAAGGACTTCGAGCTCTCGCCGCCTATGGCCTTGTTGACGATGACCACGTCGCTGGTGAAGAACTTCTGAATCTCCTGCCCCCAGCCCTCTTGCGGAGCCTGGGCCGCCGTGTAGGTCGACACGGTCGAGTCTCCCGCCACATACACCGTTGGGGTGCCGGTCGAGGTGGGATAGGTGGCATCGGTTCCCATGACAATCGCGTCGACCCCAGTGCCAGTGCCCCCGTCGCGTATCGCGGTCGCGCCTCCGGTTCCGCTTCCACTCGTTCCTCCTGTGCTTTTTGCGCCACCCGTAGTGGCCGCGCCACCCGCGGGGATCGCGCCCCCAGTGATAGTGGCACCTCCCGTGCTTTTGGCGCCGCCCGTGGTGACCACGCCGCCCGTCGCGACTGCACCGCCGGTGGTGACTGCACCGCCGGTGGTGACCGTACCGCCCATGGAGACCGCGCCGCCCGTGGTTTTCGCGCCACCCGAACTGACGACACCGCCGGTAGTGACTGCGCCACCGGTGGTGACCGAGCCGCCGGTGGTGACCGCGCCGCCGGTGGAGACCGCACCGCCGGTGGTGACCGCGCCGCCGGTGCCCGATCCACCGGAACCTTGAGAGGCATCTGGCGAAATCGGGGGGGCCGGCGTGCTCGAACTACACCCTGCCCAACCGAGCGACGCGAGGAGGAAAACAAGACCAAGATGGAAACGCGGACTCGCTGTGTTCGAGGACATGATCACAACTCCCTCGGGTTCGGACGTGGACTGTCTCGGGGCTCATCACTATAGTGGCTTATCGGAGCCTCAAGGCTCCCAAATCGCATTTGTCGTCGGGCATTGCGGCGTGACGCGTGGGGAAGGGGGCTGGCTCGACCTGGGCGCGGGACTTCAGGGGAAGGCCACGGCACCGGACGGTCGAATCCGTAGCGGCTTCACGGCGCCGACTCCAAAGACTGGCTCGATGGCCACGCGGAAGGCATCCAGCCGGTGCTTCGGGATCCAGGCTTGAATGGTTCCGGCGAATCCACCACCGTGGACGCGGCAAGCACCGCTGCCATCCAGAAACTGTTCGGTCAACGCCAAGGCCAGGGCCACCCCCTGCGTTCGTGACTGGGCGGGGTCGAGAACATTCTGCAGCCAGCGGAACGAGCTGAGACCGCTCTCGCGAACCAGGGACAGGAAGTCCTGGAAGCAACCCGCTTCGAGCGCCGTGATCTGCGCGTCCACCCGCTCATTTTCCGCAAGGTAGTGCAGCACGCGGAGCATGGCTCGATCACCAAGGCGCGGGCGAAGTTCAGGAATTCGTGCCAGGAAGTGCTCGCGCACAAGGCCGCGGCAGCTCGCCAGGCCAAAGGCGTGGGCCACGGCCTTCATTTCCTGTGGAATGGCCGCATAGTCGGAGGTCAAATCGGCGTGACTGCCTCCGGTGTCCACGATCACGAGGCCAGTGTCCTGGGCTTCAAGATCCACCGTCACGCGGCGAACGGCGGGATGCAAGGGATCCGCGAAGTCGATGGACACGACTCCTCCAGTGGCGCAGGTCATCGGATCCATCAGGCCGCAGGGCTTGCCGAAATACTCATTCTCCGCATATTGAGCGATCTGAGCGATTTCAGTAGCGGTCAACCGACCGCCATTGAACAAGTGGTTGAAAATGCTGGCCACCAGGACCTCGATGACGGCGCTTGAGCTGAGACCGGAACCTGGCAACACGTCGCTATGAATGAAGGCGTCGAAGCCCCCCACGGCATGTCCCCAAAACACAAGTCGCGCGGCGATGCCACGGACGAGCGCTGCCGTGGTGCCCGCTTCGGAAGGGATCTTGCCCAGCTCGCGCACGTCGATATCAACGGGCGGGAATCCTCCCGAGGCGATGAAGACCCGAGAATCATCGCGAGGCGCAACCGCCGCGACAGCGTCGAGATCAATCGCGGCGGCGAGAACTTTCCCGTGGTTGTGATCGGTGTGATTGCCAGCCAATTCGCTGCGTCCGGGGGTGCTGAAGAAACGAACTTGGTGGTTCCCGTGAGAAGCCGCGGCCGAAAGCAAAGCTTGGCAGCGCAAGACCTGGCTCGGGACCGCTTCCTTTCCATAGAGCGATTCGGCCACGGCCTTGAATGCGGTATTGCTGGAAAGGTCGGCGTAGGTGGAAAGCATGGGATAGGGCGATTGCACTTGGGATGACGTTATCCGAGATAATGAATCTCGGGCTGCTCGCGCAGACGGTTCGCTGCTTGTTCGGGTGTCAGGTCGCGTTGGGCTTCGGCCGTCATCTCATACCCGACCATGAACTTCTTCACCGTGGCCGAACGGAGCAAGGGCGGATAGATATGCGCGTGGAGTTGCCAATGGTCGTTCTTCTCTGAATGAAAGGGCGCCCCGTGCCAGCCCATGGTGTACGGGAACGAAATCTGAAAAAGGTTGTCGTAGCGAACCAGAAGACGCTTCAATACGTCTGCTAAGGCATCTCGTTCAGTGGACGCAAGGTCGGAAAGGCGCGGTACTCGCCTTCGGGGCAAAATCAGGGTCTCGAAGGGCCAAATCGCCCAGAAGGGAACGAGGGCGACCCAGTGATCGTTGTGCGCGACTAAACGATCCTGCATTTCTAGTTCGCGCCCAAGGTAGTCCACCAACAGAACGCTGCCATGTTGTTCGAGGTATTGGTCTTGATGGGCGTCCTCTCTCTCGGCAAACGTGGGAAGAAAATCGCTGGCCCAGATTTGGCCATGGGGATGGGGATTGGAGCACCCCATGATTTCGCCCTTGTTTTCGAAGATCTGCACCCAGCGGTGCGTGGCCCCAAGGGTCTCGGTCTCCTCTGCCCAGCAATCCACCACGCGGCGGATGGCTTCCGTCCCCATCTGGGCCAGGGTCAGGTCGTGGCGCGGGGAGAAGCAGAGGACGCGACACCGCCCGCGCGTGGTTTCACTTCGGAAGAGCGGATGGGCATTCTCTATTTCGTCGTTTCGGGACTGCAGCGCGGAGAAATCGTTGTCGAAGGCGAAGACGTCCTGGTAGGGCGGATTCACGACGCCGCTGGCCCGTTGGTTTCCGGGACACAGGTAGCAGGTCGGATCGAAGCTCGGTCGAGAGCGCGCGGCGGTCGGCTCCGCGATTCCTTGCCAGGGTCTTTGGGTGCGGTGTGGGGAAACCAGCACCCATTCCCCAGTCAACGGATTGAAGCGGCGATGGGGGGATTTCTCGAAGGTGGCGGACGGCATGAACGGTGTCCGATCAATACTGCGGCGTGATTCTGACCATGACCACGCCGTGGGGCGCGACCTTGGCCTCGTAGCGACCGGTCAGAACGCCGACGTCGGCCTTTTTCCAGAGATCGCGAACGCGCGCCTTGGCGCCCGGGAAAATGCCGATTTCCTCCCACGCCACCGCGATCGAGGCTTCCTCGCTGCCGCGGTTGAAAAGGATCGCAGCCCGCGAGCCATCGGAAAGCGGCTTCATCCACACCTCGTTCGCGCCGCTGTCGCGCACCTTGCGCCCCTGCATTCCGAGGGCATCCTGATCTATCGCGATCACTTCGCGATGGGTGAGGATGTCCCGGATCTCTGGCGTCATCGCCGCCAGGTCGTTGCCGGCCATCAAGGGCGCGGCGAACAAGGCCCAGAAGCTGAAGTGCGAGCGATTCTCTTCGAGGGTGAGTCCGCCGTTGCCGACCTCGAGCATGTCGGGATCGTTGAAATGCCCAGGTCCAGAGAAGGGATAAAGGTCCGCCATCAAGTCGATGATGTGCACCAACCCCATGCCTCCCCAGGACTTGCTACAATCCCAGCAGTCTTGGATGTCGCCGGTCGCGCGCCACAAGTGCCCGATGCCCTGTGCCCAAGTCCACGGTTTGCTATTTCCCCACTCGCAAATCGAAAAGACAATGGGGCGTCCGGTCGCCCGCAGAGCGTGGCTCATTTTCATGTAGGCATCGCGGGTATCTTGTCCATCGGTGTCGCACCAATCGTACTTCAAATAGTCGACGCCCCATTCGGCGTAGGTTTTGGCGTCTTGCGCTTCGTGGTCCTTCGAGCCCGGTCGCTTGGCGCACGTCATGGTGCCAGCGTCCGAGTAGATCCCGAATTTCAAGCCCTTGGCATGGACAGCGCCAGCCAGGGCCTTCATTCCCGAGGGGAAGCGTTCGGGGTCGGCCACGATGGTTCCCCGCTCGTCTCGCCTGGTCTGCCAACAGTCATCGATGACCACGTACTCGTAGCCAGCCGCTTTCATCCCGCTCGACACCAGCGCGTCCGCGGCGCCCCGAATGAGCTTCTCGCTGACATTGCAGCTGAACTTGTTCCAGCTGTTCCATCCCATGGGTGGGGTTTTGGCGAGCCCGTCACCGGCGAAGGCAGGAGACGATTCGAGACAGAGGAGAGAGACGACGAGGCTGATGGGAGCAAGAGTGCGCATGAGGTGTTCCGGAGGTGAGTTGCCCGAAGTGTATCGGAACTTGGACAACATGGGGAGAGGCAAGCCGGCGCACTTTCGACGAATTGCCGACGGACAGTGAGGGCCGGGCTGGCGTCGTCTGACTCAGCCGGAAATGACTTCAATGTGCCACGGGGGTAAACTACCCCTTGAATGAGGATGAATTCTCCAGGCTCGAAGTGGCTTCTCCTGGCCATTCTCTCTGCGGGGTTCTCGATCGCCGCTTGCGGCACTTCGGGGGCGGGCAAAGGGATCCAAGGCTCGTCAGGCGGAAACACGGGAACGGGCGGAGACACGGATCCGGGAGCAACCGGCGGAACAATGCCTAGCACGACTGCGTCGACAGGTGGTGCGACCACGGCGATGGGAGGAGCAGGCGGCGCTGTGAGCACGTCTGGGAATGGCGGCGCGACGACCGGCGCGGGTGGAAGAATCACCGCGACGGGCGGCTCGGCCCGGGATGCCGCGGTGGACGCCCGTGCCGATGCCCTGCGGGACGGTCCCCGTAACGGTGCGGATGCTCGTGCTGACGGCCGCGCGGATGGCTCAAGCGGCGGTCCGTCCGATGTCACCCCGCCGCTTTCCTCTGACGCCGCGCCTGGCGCCACGATGACCGTTGCCAACGGACAGATCTTCGACGCAACCGGCGCGGTGTTTTTGCCCTGGGGCGTGAACAAGGTCCACGTCGACCAGGCCAACACCGGGCTCGAGCTCACGGGAACGAACGCCGTGCGCGTGAATCTCTACTTCCGGTTGCCGAACGCAACGACGACGAGCCTCTTCGATCGCTTCTACGCCGCGCATATCGTGGTGATCCCTGGGCGCTGGGAGGCGACGTGCATGGAGGGCAATACCTTCACGACCACGCTGGCTTCCGAGGTGGATGCCTGGGTCGCCGAGGCCGCCGCGTGGAAGAAATACGAACGAGGCTCGATGATTAATATCTCTAACGAGGCCGGCCCCTCGAACTCGACAGCGTGGCGCGACCAATACATCACCGCCGTCGGGCGCATGCGCGCGGCCGGCTATGGTGGCCTTCTGATGATCGACAGCGGTGGGTGCGGGCAGGACGTCGATGACATTGCCAACTATGGCGCCGCGGTGCTCGCCGCGGATCCGCTGCACAATATCGTCTTTTCGCTTCACGTTTACGGGGACACGCCGGACGTTGCGACGCTCAACACCAATCTCGATCGGCTCAAGGCAACGGGACTTTCGTTCTTGATTGGCGAGTACGGACCAGGCCGCAACATCGGGCCGTCGCCGACCAACTTGGCGCCCAAGGATCTGATGGCCAGCGCGCTGGCACGTGGAATCGGCACCCTCGCGTGGGCCGCCGACGACAACAACCTTGCGAATTCGATGGCCGATGACAACTGGTTCTCGTTGTTCTTCAACATCATCAAGGCCTACACCGGCACCGCCGCCGACCTGACCAACCTGACGACGTTCGGCAAAGTCGTGATCAACGACCCGTCGGTCGGACTTCTGGCCGTGGCGAAGAAGGCAGGCGGATTCTAGCCCGCTACGAATACTGCGCCAGCCAGCGGCGGCTGTTGCTGTCGAGCTGCTCGGGAGCGGGCACGAGGAAGCGCATGCCGAAGGAATCGGTGATGACGTGGCGGCCATCTTCCAAACGACGGATGTGATCCTCTTGCTCGACGATAAAGCTGCGCGAGCCCCGGTCGGTGACCACATGCCACTCGGACCAAGTCGCTTCATGCACGATGCGCTCAATGCGCGTGACCTGTGGTAGGAATTCGCTTTGGGCAAGGCTAGCGAGCAGCGCCTGACGAGAAGTTTCGGCCAGCATACCCACATCTGCGACGAGGGCGCGGTCGTGCCCCTGCCTGTCGACCAGGCACACGAAACCATTGGGGTTGGTGAGCGGGAAACAGCGACGTGGCACAACGAGAATAGGCTCGCCACTTGAGAGATCCTTGGCCCTCAGGTTGCCACCGCCGTCATGTTCGAGCGCCAGCTTGCTTGTTTCGATGAGCGGAACCACCAGGCTTTCGAACTCCGAGTCCTGCTCAACCTGCACATCCGCAGTCTCCACGTCGTGTCGGGCGGTGGCCGAAATCTGGGCGCGATGCAGGCGCGCGTATTCACCGTCGAGCGCAAGCAGTTCGGCGTGGGTTCCGCGCTCGGCGAGCCGGCCGTCTTTGATCACGAGCAGCAGGTCCGCCTTGCGCAAGGTGCTTAGTCGATGCGCGATGGCGATGGTGGTGCGGCCCGTGACCACGTTGTCGAGCGCTCGCTGAATTTCGCGCTCGGTGTGCGTGTCCACCGCGGAGGTCGCCTCGTCGAGAACCAAAATTCGCGGGTCCACCAAGATGGCGCGCGCGATGGCGATGCGCTGGCGCTCGCCGCCCGACAGCGATTGGCCGCGCTCGCCAACCAGCGAGTCGTAGCCTTCGGGCAGTTTCAAAATGAAATTGTGCGCGTGCGCGGCCCGTGCGGCCTCGATAATCTGCGCGAAACTGGCGCTGGGTTCGCCGTAGCCGACGTTGTCGGCGATGGTGCCGTAGAAGAGAAACGGCTCTTGCAAGACGATGCCGATGTTCTTGCGATACGCCTCGATGGAAAGACGCCGGATATCGTTGCCGTCGACGCGAACGGCCCCGGCCGAGACGTCGTAGAAGCGGCACAGAAGATTGGCGACCGTGCTCTTGCCCGACCCGGTGTGGCCCACGATGCCGATCATCTGTCCGGGTGCCACCGAGAAACTGACGTCGTCGAGCACGAGCCGGCTGCCATATCGGAACGACACGCGCTCGAACTCGATCTCGCCGCGCACGTCGCCGATGGGGATCGGATCTCTGGGATCGAGGACACTCGGCACGCGGTCGAGGATCTCGAACAGACGCTGCGCCGCCGCGGAGGCGCGTTGGGTTGAGGTGAGCATGCGGCTCATGCTTTCCACGCGGGTGTAGAAGCGGCTGATATACGCGATGAACGCGGTCAGCACGCCGACGGTCACCTGGTGGTGCAAGACCTGACGCGCGCCCGCGGCCCAGACCACGAGCAATCCAATCTGGTTGAGCAGCGCGACCGACGGCCAGAAGAACGTCCACATCCTGTTGTTGCGGTTGTTGATCTCGACGACGCGTTGGTTGGCTCGCGCGAAGCGGGCGATCTCGCGACGCTCTTGGGAAAAGGCCTTGACCACGCGAATGCCCGGAATGGTGTCGGCCAAGATGTTGGTCATGGCCGACCACATGCGCCCGCCGCGCAAGTAGCCGTGCAACATCTTGCCGCGGATACGCATGATGAGCCACGCGATGGGTGGAAAGGAAATGATGGCCGCGAAGGCAAGCGTGGTGTCGAGCGAAAGCAATACGACGCAAGTGCTGACGATCATCAGCACATCGGTGACGAAGTCGACCAGCGTATCGGACAGGAACGAGCACAAGTGCTCGGTATCCGAGCTGATGCGCGCAATCAGATCGCCGGTGCGCTTGCCGCCGAAGTACTCCAGGCTGAGTTTCTGCAGGTGCGAAAAGGCACGGTTGCGCAGATCCGCGGCAACCTTCTCGGTCACGATGGCCAGCACCGCGCCTTGCGCCCAGACCAGCAGCCAGGTCACGACCGCCGCGCCTCCGAGGCCGCCAAGGTAGAGCAAAACTTTCGGCAGCGCGGCTTCAAACGACAACTGCCCGGCCTGGCCCGGCACTAGAACTTGGTCGACCAGCGGCATGGTCAGATACGGCGGAATTAGGCCCGCAGCCGTGCTGAACAGGGTGAGGAGCAGCCCGAACAGCACAGCCCCCAGGTGCGGGCGCGCGAAGGCCAAGAGGCGCAAGAGCGGGAACTTCCCGCTCACGGGCAGTTCCGAACTGTCCTGGTCGTCAGCGGGCGCGACCGGTCGCGCGTGTGCGTGTTTCTTCCCCTGCTGCGCCTCGAAGGTGTCCGCGAATTGTGTCACTTCCTTGGCCACGGCCAAGGTGTGAAAGCGGCGGAGCACGGTTCGCGCTCCGTCGACGACGCGCACTTCGCCAAGTCCAGCGTATTCGCGCCGGTCGAGGCGAAGCCCAGGCGTGAGCTCGGCCGCCGCCCACGTTCCGTCCGAGGCAGTCCAGCACAGACGCTGCGATGTCAAGACAAGGGTGGAGGCGGCGTAGTGCAGATTCTCGTCCAAATCCGGCCCGAAAATCGCGCGCACGCTCTCGCCGTCGGCGAGAGCGAGTCCGGGTGGGGTGGCGAGGGTCAGGGGCGAAGGAGCGTCGGTCATAGGTCGTGGTCCGAGGACATCCACTCTACCAGGATCGGCACTCGCGCGAGAATGTACTCAAGGGATGACTTGACCCTGTCGTGCGGATACCGAGGTGCGTTCGCCACCCCGGCCTTGCCAGGCTCGCAGGTCGAAAAGTGCGTCTTTTTCGCCAGCTCGGATACGGTAGACGGAGACGTTTTCGTAGGTCAGCGGCTGGCCGGGCGAGCAGATCTGCGGAAGACCCGGGGCGAGCAGAAAGCATGCGGATCCGCGGTTCGACTCAGGACGGTTGTCGACCACAGTGGCCAGGCCGTCGGCTTCGACCAGGACTGCCGTCATTTCATCCACGGCAATCGCGCGCGGCGCCTCGGTCCAGCCGTCTTGCGCTAGGCGCGCCAGGAACGCAAGCAGCCGTCCCATGCGATCGCGATCGTGAAAGTGGCTGTCGGTGATCACATTGCGCAGGTACGCGTAGGGCGCCGCGAGGTTGGGTGAATCGATAAGGAGACGGTCAAGCGTCATGCACTCGTGATAGGGATCGGCGAGCGCCTCGCTCGAATACACAGTGTCGTTGCGCGCGGAAAACAAGAATTCGCCGAGCACAGCGAGACCCGCGCTGGAGCCGCCCACGGGCACACCTCTGCGCAGGAGGTCGCCAATGGCTTGCTGAACCGGCGTGTCCTTCCACATCCTGACGTAGTCCCACTGGTCGCCGCCCTGAATGAAGAGGGCATCGGCGCCGCGGATAGTCTCGATGACCGTTGGATCCGAGGCCGCGTCACGCGAGGTGAAGATCAGGGTTTCCACGCAAGCCGGATGCGGTGGCGGGAGGTCGCGATAGATATAGCGGCCGTATTCGTCGCTACCGTCGGCGCCGATGACGACGAAACGGCCCCAGCCCGATTTGGCGAAGAGCCAAGCGAACGCGGTGTCTACCTCGGGCGGCGGTCCCGCGGGCGGTCCACCGAGCAACGCCATGCCTGGCGTGATGGGTCCGCGCCGAACGGGCTGCTTGGAAGAATGAACGTAGGACAGATATCCCGTTGGCATGGGCTAGACCTCGCGCAACAGCGACGGAAGCCGCGTTCCAATCGTTTCGATCGGCACACCCATGGCCCACGCCGCGGCTGCTGCCGCCAGCCAGCCACTGGCCGCGCCGCCATCTTCCGTCGCGTCCGTCCCAAGAGGCAGCACCAGTTCTTCCCGACTGCTCGACAGAAAGACCAACTGGCGGTCGCGAACGAAGGCGGCGGCGCGCGCTGTGTCCCTGGCCAAAGTGGACGAGTTGTGGCCAACGAGAATCATCGTGCCTGCAACCGACTCCGCGGCGGCTAGCGCGGCATGATCGTCGGTATCAATCACCAGGGTGCCGTGGGATGCCGTCGCCAAGGTCAAGACGTCAGCGGCGCGTGCGCATTCGGCGTCGAGCTCCGACTCGCGATCGAGCCTGGTCAGAATCGCGACGTCGACACGATCGATGCCCAGGCCTTCTCCGCGAATGCTGGCCAGATCGCGTTCCAACACCGCGACGTCCACCTCGGGGCAGAGCAGGGCTGTCAGACTTCCTCCGAGGCTGCTTTGATCGCCAGGCTTGACCAGATCCTCGTCAATGAAAAGACCTTCTGCACTCGTTCTGCCTATCACGCGACCGGGCGCCCGCAGCAGACCGGCCAGAATGCGCCCAGTGCGCGCCCTGTCACCGGTGCCGCTCACCAGCGCGAGCGGAATACGACCGGTCTTCCCGTTGGGAAACAACGACTCGATGATAGCTTCGCAGACCGGGCGATAGCCATTGCACAGGGGCGGAAAATGGAATGCGATGGTTGGCTCTGCGTTCACTTCGAGAATCGCGCCGCCTTGATCTTCGAGCGGCCGCGCGATGTCTAGGGCGACCACGTCCAGGCCAGCCACGTCCAAGCCGACCAGGCGTGCAGCCCGCACGCATTGCGCGGCCACGCGCGGGTGGACCTGATCGGTCACGTCCGTAACGCCCGCTCCTGCCCAGGAATGGGCGATGCGGCTCATCACCACTTCGATGCCATCCGGCACTACCGATGCCAGCGAGACGCCTTGCTCATCCAACATCTGGGGTGTGTCGTCGTCTGGGCAAACTTGGGTCAGGGGCAAGCGCAAGTCGTCCCCGCGCCTGGGGTCGCGGTTGGCGATCTCGATCAGCTCCGCAACCGTGTGCTGGCCATCGCCGGTCAGGCGAACCGGCTCGCGTCGCACGGCCGCGACCATTCGGTTGCCCACCACCGTCAGGCGGTACTGCGCCCCTGGCACGAAACGTTCGACCAGCACCTCCTCGCGATACTCCCGGGCCGCGGCGTAGGCGGCAATGACTTGCTCGTGCGCTTCGAGATGCAAGCCGATCCCGTGACCGTAGTCGGCACTTGCGGGCTTGACCGCGACCGGCGTGCCCAATTCGCACGCGACGGCCCACGCCTGCTCGGCGCTGCTGACCTGGCGACCGACGGGAACGGGGATTCCGACCTGCGCCAGCAGCTTCTTCGTCAGCTCCTTATCGAGTGAGATCCATTCCGCGATTTTCTCGGTTCGCTCGGTGACCGACGTTCGGATGCGCTGGCGCTGCGCTCCGTGCCCAAGCTGCACCAGGCTCTCGCCGTCGAGACGACGAAACGGAATCCCTCTTTTGCGCGCGGCCGCCACCAGCGGTCCCGTCGCCCTGCCCAGGCACACGTCTTCCGCAAGCGAGCGCAGCCGCGCCATCTCGGCCCGTACGTCGAAGCTATGGAATGACAGAGCGGACAGGCACATACGATGCGCGGATTCGAGGCAGGCGCGCGCGAGCTGTTCTTCTTCGTACGGGATCGCAATGTCCAGGGCATCCGACGGCGAGAGCGGACCCGCGGCCTCTGAACTCGCGGGCGTGCTGGCCAGCGCTTGCAGCTCCACGGCCACGCCTCGCAGCGCATCCGCCACGCGCACCTGTGGCGATTGACCTGAAATCTCGCGGGTGGGTGACCAGCTTGGCAGCCAGGCGGCAAGTCGTCGCTCGAACGCGAGCACACTCTCGACTCGCAGGTGTTCGTACTTGGCGACCATCACGCGTGCTTCGAGCACGGAGTCCCGACCCCACACGTTGGGTCCCTGCAAGGCCCGCACCTTGAGTAGTTCCATCCGCCTATCTATTGCCGATCCGCGTGGCTGGGTCCAGCGCTCCTTCGTTCACGTACGGCCAACGACTCATGAATGCACCGCCACTTCTCGCTGGTCGAGCGGAAGACTGACGGTGAAACGGGCGCCCTTGCCCGGGCCATCACTGTGGGCGCTCACCTCCCCGCCGTGCAATTCGACCATCCCCTTGACCAGCGCCAACCCCAGCCCAAGCCCTCCCCGACTTCTGTCGAGACTGCGGTCGGCCTGGGCGAACGGCTCGAAGAGCCGCTTGAGTGTTTCTGGGTCAATGCCCAGCCCCGTGTCAGCGACCTCGATCACCGCGCTGCTTTCGTGCCGCGAGAGCGACACCGAGACCTTGCCGTCCTCGGGGGTGAACTTGGCCGCGTTGTTGAGGAGGTTGCCGAATAGCTGGGCGAGCCGGGTCGGGTCGCCATCGATCCAAATCGCTTCCTTCGGCAGATCGACGGCGACTTCATGGCTATCAAGAAGGCTGCGGTGGTCTTCAATCGTTCGGTGTACCACTTCGACGAGGTCAAGCCGCGTGCGCTGGAGGTGGATCTTGCCACGACTGATGCGGGTGACGTCGAGGAGGTCATCCACGAGACGCGCGAGGTGATTCACCTGCCGATCGATGACCGAGTGTGCCCGGCGCGATTGCTCCCCGCCCGGCGTGGCCCGGTCGAGAATGTAGAGGCTGTTGCGGATCGGCGTAAGCGGATTGCGCAGTTCGTGCGAGAGAACGCCCAGGAACTCGGTCTTGCGTTGATCGGCCTCGCGCAGGCTCTGCTCACTCTCGCGCAGCGCCTCCTCGATTCTCTTGTTCTCCGTGATCTCCGTCCCCAGGACGGTGATTCCCTCTGCCGAAGGAGACGCGGTCATTCGATACCAGGCATCCGTGTATCTGCCGCCTACCTCGAAGCGCCGTGTCTCCCGCTTGTCCATCGCGGCACGCAAGTTCTCCTCATAGACGGTGCCTACGTGTTTGGGAAACATCTCCCAGATGTTATTGCCAAGGAAGTCTTCCGGTTGCTTTCCAATTCTTGACGTGAACTGCTTGCTGGCGAAGGCGAACTTCCAGTTGCGATCAAGGACATAGAAATCGTCCTGGATGCTGGCCAACACTTCGGCTAGTTTGAGGTTGCTGCGTTCAAGCGCCTGCTCGGCCCGCTTGCGCTCGGTCACGTCGAGCACGAGGGACAAGACCGAGAACTTGCCCGATGGATCGTGGAGGGTGGAGTTGTACCACTCGCAGTGGATGACGGCGCCATCCTTGCGGAGGTTGCGGTTCTTGTTCACGTTGCGCGGACTCTTGCCGCTGAGCATCTCCCCCATCACCTGCTCTACCAGCGCCTGGTCCTCGGGGTAGATCCAGTCGAGCTCGTTGATGCGCTTGCCGACGGTTTCCTCGGCGGTCCAGCCGAAGACCCTCGTCGCCTCGTCAGACCAGCGCACGATCCGGTAGTCGGCCGAGGACCATTCGACGACCGCCAGCGGGGAGTTCTCCAGCAGGGACTCCAACCGCTGCTTGGCGCCGCGAAGCTCCTCCTCGGCTTGCTGGCGCTCGGTGATTTCTTGGATCGTCGCCAATAGCGTCGCCACCAATCCTGCGACCTGATCGAGATACCCATAGTACTGGTCGTCTGCGAGCAGGCGGGGCGAGAGACCCACGATCATCACGCCCGACGGCTGCCGTCCGTCCGGAGTTTGCAGCGGAAGGATCCGGGCGATTTCGGGGGACTTGCTGCCCTCGTCCGCCGGCCAGCCGCCAACATTCCTTTCAACGTTGGCGGCAACGCCCGTACGCAGGATCTCTGCGATGGGCCACGGGTTGGACTGGTCGCCGGGATCGATCGTTGCCGGTACCCAGGTCGCGCTGGTCGGACTGCCGGACGAGCTTACGCGCGCAAAGTGTCCATTCGGGAAGGCAAGGTACGTCAGTACGAAGGGCAGGTCGTCCGCGTAGCGCGCAAGGGTGTTGGTGATCTGCTCGAGCACCTGCGCCTCGCCCTTGCACTGGCATGCAGCCAGATCGCCCAAAGCCCGGAGTCGGCGCGCGCCGATGACCTTCTGGGTGGTCTCAACGACGGGACAGAAGATCCCGCCGACCCGCCCGTCGTCTCCGGTGAGCGGCGTATACGAAAATGTGAAGTGGCTCTCGGTCTGCCGCTCGCCGCGCGAAACGTCCATGCGCAGGTCTTCGGCGAAGTTGGCCTGGCCCGCCAGAGCGCCCTCGAGCAGCGGGCGCGCGACCTCCCAAACCGTGGCGGCGATGATCTCGGCGCGCTCCCCCAAGGCGAACTTCCGCCGTGCGAAGCCGAGGATGGGCAGATAGGCATCGTTGAAGAGCATGCGCATCTCGGATCCCCAGAAGATGACCGTCGGATACCGACTGGCGAGCGCAATGTTGACGGCCGCGCGAAGGCTCACGGGCCAAGCTGCTGGCGATCCCAGTGGGGTCAGCGACCAGTCCTTCTCGGCAATCAACCGGCTCATCTCCCCTGGGGGGAAGGAGCATTCGCCAGCCGAGTCGACGGGTTGTCGCATGGTCATTCCCACGGTGGCGGCTGCACGGCCCGGCCTGAACGGCCGTTCGAATCACCTTGGTTCCGTGGATTCTGGACGCTCATGGAGTCCGCTCCCTGACTAGCGCTGTCTAACACACGACGGGCTGACGGTCAGGCCCTTTTCGGACTGGTCGCACGCCTCGCGCCCGATCTTGAGCCAAGGGGAAATCGCACGGGTTGGCTATCGCTACGATGCAGGATGGGGATCACGTGGGGCGGCGGCGCGCAGTGCGCGGCGGATGTAGTCCCCGGCGGCCGCCAGGCCCACGATCCCCGCCAGCGCCGCGATCCATGGCAGGACCCCGGACCCGAACAGCATCGCCGTCAGGGCCGCGAACTGGGCCACGGTCGCCAGCTTGCCCGGGCGGCCCGCGCGGAAATCGTAGGAAATGCGCCGTCGCACGCCGGGCACCAGTCGGTAGGCCAGGGCCAGCGGGACGACCACGATCTCGCGCGCCGCGATGGCGACGACTATCCAAGGTTCCGGCCGCCGCACGGTGAGCAGCGCGGCCACCATCGACAGCATGAAGAACTTGTCGCAAACGGGGTCCAGCCACGCGCCTACGCCGTTCCGACCCGCCTGTCCGCCTCTACGCGCGACCGCCCCGTCGACCAGATCGGTCGCGCCACCGACGATCATGACGGCCAGAGCCCAGGTTGGACGATCGGTGACGAACCAGAAGGCGATCCCGAACGGGATCCGTGACAGCGTTAGGACGTTCGCGAGCGTCCAGAAACCGATGCGCCCGCTGCCCGCCATGGCCCTAGTCTAGTGCCAGAGTCAGGAAACTCTAGAATGTTCTGGTACGTCTGGATTCAGACGCCGTCGGTCCACATCGGCCCCCGAGGCTTCTCCGCTTCTCCTGTCTCGATCCTTTCGTATTCCGCAATCACCTGCGCGCCCAGCAACAGCAGCGTGGCAGCCATTTCCAGGCTGAGCAGCACGATGATGGCCGTGGCGAGCGAGCCATACACCACGCTCACCTGCGACAGCGTGCCGAAATACCAGCGCAGCCCATGGCGGATGAATTCCCAAAGCAGGCCCGCCGTGGCGCCACCGATCAGCGCGTGCTCCGCCGGTAGCCTGCCTACCGGCATGAAGTAGTAGATCGCCGAGATGAGCAGGATCTCCACGGTCACGCCAGCGACGTAGATCAGCATGCGCGAGAAGCCACTCAGCGACCAGCTATGTCCCAGAATATCGAGATTCGCGCCGCCTATCGTCACCAGGTCGGCGATCACGAAGGTGCCCACGAACAGCGCCGCGCCGATGAAAACGATGTAGCCGAAGGGCAGCAGTAGGGAAGAAACCAGGAAGTGCCGCCTGCGCTTGGCCACACGGTGCAGGAAGATCACCGAGATTGCGGTCTCCAGGACCTTGAAGCCGAGCGAGCTGAAAAACAGCATCGTGATGAGCAGCACCCAGCCGATCACCTCGCGGTGAGCGAGGAACGTCCGCAACTCCGCCACCACCGCCTTGCCTTGGCCCGGCACCACATATTCCAGTGCCTGGCGCAACGTGGCCAAGAGCACGTCCTGGTCGATCACCTGCGACAGCGCGATAACCATCAGGATGAGCAGCGGCACGATGGAGAGCAGCGCGTAGTACGCGACTGCGCCGGCGAGGAGCAGGCCCTGGTTCTTCTGGAAGGCCTTCAGGACCTGGAGCGAGAAGGCGACTGGGTTCTTGAGGACCTGGACGGTGCGAGGGTTGATGATGTTCATGGGTGGCCGTGGCTAGCAGGTCGATAGCATAGGCCATTCGGTGGGGTATTGAGCACAATCAAGCTCCCGGCGCACGGGACGCTCCCATGCGCCGGGACCAATGTGCAATGTGGATGGCTACTTCGCTACGACGTAGATGTGAAGAGCGAACGCTGCGAAGGTGTCAGCCAGCTTCCCATTCGCCAGAGTTACCGTTCGCGATTCGTTGAAGACACTGGCGGAAGTCGCGGTGCCCACGCCTGTCAGCGTGATGGCCGCGTTGGTCAACGTGCCCTGCTTCGTGTTGATGACGAAGAAGTACCTGCCGCCGGGGGCATCCCGCCAGCCAGCCTGCAGCGGCGTAGGGACGGAGGCGCCGAGGGTGGTCGGATTGATGTTGCCCTGGAGAACCGGCGCCAGTTGCGTGACTGTCGCATTCTGGGTGGTCAACTCGGCTGCCACGTCGGCCGGAGTTCCGTCGTTCGTGGCTCCGATGCCGTCGTATGGGACCACCTGCGGGAAGAAGACGTACCCACGTACTCCGTGCACGATGGCCACCCAAATCTCCGCACGAACCTCATCCTTGGTTGGACCGCGGGTGCTCTGGGGTACGAACCTCTGGTTGCTGGTTTCTATGAAGGCGAATTGGGGCTTGTCGGTCCACGAGCGGATCTTATCGATGGGATCTCCAACGTAGCTCGGGTCGCAGCGGCGGCTCTCGTCGGACAAGTAGCCAGCGCATGGATAGACGTCGTTCGCGACCCAGTCGAGAGCGCCGTTGATGTAGTCGACGTGGTTGGATGCCAGCGAGCAACCACCGGTGGCGTCGGTGCACCAAGAGGGCTGGGGACCGGCGATGGCGTTCGCAACGTCGACCCCGGCAAAGTTGAGAAATACGGGGCGGCTCGGATCGACGGCCTTCCACTGTTGATAGTTCGCGACACAAGACGCGAGATTCCTCATGCCCGCGCCGCTGGCCTGCGGTTCATCCATCTGGTCCCAAGCAAGCAAGGTCGTGTTCCCTACATCGTCGGCTGGATTCGGCATGGGATTGCGGATTGTCCGCATTCCCTGTGCCCTGGCCTTCGCGTCCCAGTCCTGCATCGCCACCTGCAAGGTCCGTCCCACCGAGGGATCCGTGTAGCTGTTTAGACCGACGCCGGTGTTGACACCGCGACCGTGCCACGTCCCGAATTCATTGATGGTGGGCATGAAGGTGCCGATGAGGAAGAAGCCGTTTTGGAACAGTCCCGATGTCCCCGTTCCCCCCGTCGCCACAACGCCCCCAATTCCCGACGATCCGCCGGCGCTCATCACGCCGCCGGTGCTCGACGATCCGCCGGCGCTCATCACGCCGCCGATGCTGACGCCCCCGGTGCTCGCAGTACCTCCCGAGCTGGTCACGCCACCAGCGCTCATCGAGCCGCCGGTGCGGCCCCCCCCGGTGCTCGTAGTCCCCCCCGAGCTGGTCACGCCACCGGCGCTCATCACGCCGCCCGCGCTCGTCGCGCCCCCCTTGCTCATCGCGCCGCCGGTATGCCGGCCGTGCCAGTGCCAGGAGAACAAAGCGAAGTCATTGGCGGTAACTGCGCTCACGCTTGGACTTGTGCTTTGGGTATCAGGAGTGTTGGACGGGCTGCAGGACACAGCCACGGTCAATGCAAATATGGTTCCGAGAGGTATTTGATGTGTCATTAGACCCTTACTTTGAACAGTGGTTGTGTTCCGTGGGTCATCACTGCGATCACCAACGGAGATACGGAGCGCCGAAGGGCATGACGGACCGAGCGGAATTGCGCGGTTGCCACTGGCCAGGGCGCGGAGTGGAAGACTTTCGTTCTCGCCGACGAATTCCCTGCACCGACGAATTCCCTTTAATGGATAGGCGACGAAGCCAGTGAAACTGCTGACGAGTAGTTAGTGGGAATGTCCGACAGCGTTCCGATGTCCAATACACTCGTTCGTGACGACTACCCCAATGTAGGCACGGACAATCTTTGTTCGGCATCTTCAGAGGCGAGGCTGAGAATCGACGCGAATGCAACCGCGATCCTCGCCAAGATTCGGAACTTGCCCCTAATCAAACTACCCGCTACCGCTTCGCCGCCAAGAGAGTGCACATCGTTTTTCGACTCTCCTGGCCTACTGGCTCAAGCCCGCCGCCGGGTTTTCCGTTCTCAATATTCCAACACCCGAATGCCAACCTTGTCCCAGTACATACGACAGATTTCACATTGTCTACAGTGCGAGGTGGCTGATGTTCGTGTCGGCCAAACGGACGCGGCAGCGTAGTCCGCGGTCCTACAAGCCGTGAGCCCTAAAATCAGCGTTCATGATTCTGGAACACCGATGGACTGTGCTGATTCGGCGAGCAACGTTGAAGGTCCCCTCTCAGCCCGATCCGGAATCACGAACGGTGATTTAGTCCGCGGTGTGGGGCAGGCGCAGCAGCGTGCGTCCACTGGCTTCGTCGGGCCATTGCTGCCTGCGAGTGCCCGTCAATAGGCAAATCGCCGGACGGAGACGTTCATCACTAGGCCGAGCGCGAGCATGACGGTGAGTGCGCTGGAGCCGCCGTAGCTGATAAGGGGCAACGTCACGCCGACCACGGGCAGAAGTCCGGTCACCATGCCGATGTTGACGGCGACCTGCCAGAACAGCATGGAGGCAACGCCCACGCACACGGTGATGCCGAAGCGGTCGCGCGCCTCGCGGCCGATCTTGAGCACCCAGAGCACGAGCAAGCCGTAGGCGAGCAAGACCGCGGTACAGCCGATGAAGCCCCATTCCTCAGCCCACACGGCGAAGGGAAAATCCGTCCACAGCGCGGGCAGCGAGCGCAGGCGGATCTGGGTTCCCTGCAAAAAACCTTTGCCGATGAAGCGGCCCGAGCCGACGGCGTTCATGGCTTGGCGCGGTTGCCAGGCCGTGGCCGGATCGAGCGCCGGGTTGATGAAGGCCAGCACGCGGTTGCGCTGGTAGTCGTGAAGCGCGTATTCCCACAGCGGGGCGATGGCCAGCGCGCCGGCGACGACGATGCCAGCCAGGGTTTTCATGCGCAGGCGCGCGATGATGACCACGGTCGCCGAGATGAGCCCGATGATGAGCGCGGTGCCGAGATCGGGCTGGGCCGCGACCAGCAACACGGGCAAGCCGGCAAGGAACAGCGGCACGAGAATGTGGCGAAGCGTCCGACCGTCGAGCGACGGAGTGTCGTGAATGTACTTGGCGAGAGCGATGATGGTCATCACCTTCATCAACTCGGACGGTTGTAAGTGAAACGCGCCCAGGTCGAACCAGCGGCGCGAACCGCTCACCACCTTGCCGTGCACTAGGACCGCCACCAGCAAGACAATGCCAAAGCCGTAGAGGATGTAGCCGATACGCGAGATGATCCGGTAGTCGAAGCTGGCCACGGCAAGAAAGAGCAGGCTGCCGCCCGCCAGCCACGACAGCTGTTGCGCGAAGAGATTGAACTGGCGCTCGCGAACGGCGCTCCACAGGTTGAGCAGGCCCAGACAGAAACACACGGTGAGCGCAATGGTCAGGGTCCAATCGAAGCGGAAGCGCAGTTTTCGCCAAGAGACTGATTTCGGCATTACTGGCCTCCGCTGCTTTCCGTCGACGAAGGTGGTTCTTCGCTTGCGGCGGGTTTGGCCGCGGGCCGCGCTTCCGCCACGGGCTTGTCCGCGGTGGCGCTCAGGCGGCGCTCGCCGCGGTGGGAAACGCGCGGTGGGTTGCGCTCTTCGGGCGGCACCACGGTGTCGAAGTAGTTTTCGACGATCTCGACGGCGACGGGCGCCGAGACCGAGCCGCCGTGGCCGCCGTGTTCGACGAGCACGGCAAAGGCGATGCGTGGTTTGGCCGCGGGCGCGAAGCCGGCAAACCAGGCGTGGTCCACGCGCTCGTAGGGCAGCGGCGGTTCGTCGCCGCCGCGTCGGCCACCTTGAAACACCTGCGCCGTACCCGTCTTGCCCGCGATCTCGATGCGCTTGGGACGCGCCTTGTACGCCGTGCCTTTGGAATCGAAGACCACGCCGTAGAGTGCTCGCTTGAGAAACGCCAACGATTCGGGGGAAACCGAAACCTCGCGCCGCGCGCGCGGCGGGAACTCCTCGATGATTTGGCCCGAGGGTGATTCGACCCGCTCAACGATCTGGGGCAGCCACAGTTTACCGTCGGAGGCGACCGCGGCGTACAGCAGCGCCATTTGCAAGACGGTGACTCGCACGGCGCCTTCGCCGATGGCCGTATTGAGCGCGTGTCCGACCACGAAACCTTCGTTCTTCTTGTCCAGCACGGCCTGGGCGCGGTGCCATTCTTCGGTCGGGATGAACCCAGCTTGCTCGCCGTTGAGCCCGAGCCCTGTCGGCGCGCCCAGCCCGAAGTCGGCCGCGTACTTGGCCATGCGGTTCATCATCCCCGGCCGGCCGCCGAGGTCGTAGAAGAAGACGTTGCAACTTTGCACGATGGCGTCGTACAGGTTCACCGTCTTGTGCGCCTTGGTGCAACGGAAGCGGCGGCGGCCGACTTGGAGGTAGCCGCCGCACTTGACCTTGTCCTCGGGCACGATGACTTTTTCTTCCAGGCCAGCCATGGCGGTAATGGCCTTGAAGGTCGAGCCGGGATTGAAGGTGTCGGACAGGGCCTTGTCGCGGAATGGGCGCAGCCGGTCGCTGAGCACGCGGGCGATATTTTCCGGCGACAGCCCGCCCGACATCATGTTGGGGTCAAAGGCGGGCTTGGACGCGATGGCGAGGATGCGCCCGGTTTCGACGTCGACCACGACGGCAGCCGCCGAGCGCACGGAGCGCAGGGCGCGCTCGACGATGCGCTGGACATCGAGATCGAGGGTGAGGATGACGTTGTTGCCGGGCGAAGGAGACTGGCTGACCGGGCCGTCGGTGATCAGGTCGGCGATGCGCACGTCGGTGCGGCGCAGACCGCGGCGGTTGATCACGACCTTCTCGAAACCCTTCTGTCCGCGCAAATAGGGCTCCCACTGCCGTTCGATGCCGGTGCGCCCGATGGTATCGCCGGCCTGGTAGCCTTCGTCCTTGCGGGTCTTGAGCTCCTCGGCCGAGACCTCGTTGAGGTAGCCGATGGCGTGCGCGGCGGTGCTGCCGTTCGGGTAGTGGCGGCGCTGCACGGCCGCCACGTGGATGCCGGGCTTGTCGAGCGAGGTTTCGAGCTGGGCCATGACGTCGCGGCTCACGTTCTCGGCCACCACCAGGGTGCGATCCTTGCCCTTGGTGGCCTCGGCCTGAATGGCTTCCCAGGTCATCATCCGCTCGTAGTCCGGACCCAGCAAGGCGCGCAAGCGATCGTACGATTCGCGCGTAATCTGCGAGGGCAGCACCTCGATGTCGTAGGACGGAACCATGGTCGCCAGCACGCGCCCCTTGCGGTCGCGGATCTGGCCGCGCGTCGCCGGCAGCGCAACCGTGCGGATGATGTTCTCGGCCGTCATGCGGTAGAAATTGTCGCCCTCGATGACTTGCAGATAGAACAGCCGCACGCCGAGGGCCAGGAAGACCAAGGCCACGATCACCGACAGCACCTGGCTGCGATGCCGTATCTCGGGAAGTTCTGCGTCCTGCCCTGCGATTTCCATCGGCGAAAAACTCAGGTGGGGTCAGCGTGGGGGCATTCCCCGGCCAAGGGCGCGGGCACGGCGGCGCGCGAGGCCAACCCGCAGCAACGCCGGATCGAGACGGCCATCGAGCCGGGCCAAGAGCCACAACACCGGCGGACCGGCCACGGCGGTGAGCAAGGCTTCGAGCGGCGCTTGGGTGAGACCGCCGTAGCCGCTTTCTGGGCTGATCTGGGCGCGCACCACAACGATCAGAACCGCGGCGATGACACTGGCCACGAACGAGGTCGCGGCTTTGAGCACGATCCCGCGCACCGCCAAGCGCCAGGCCAGCACGCGCGCGATCAGCGCCACGGTCACGAACACGAAGGCGTGCACGCCACGGGGCGCGCCCGAAACCAGATCGAAAAGGTAGCCCATGCAGAAGCCGACGACGACGGCAGAGCCGGGCGACCACTTGAGCGGGGCCATGCCCACGTAGAGCACAACCAGCAGCCCAAGGCTCGGCGTCACCAGGTGCATGGGCGCGAATTCCATGACCGTCGACTGCAAGAGCAGAAGCAGAAGACCGACGGCGAGTGTGAAGACTGAACGCATCAGCGATAGACCGCCAATCCGTGCGCGGGCGCCAGGGGTTTCTTGGAACCGGCATCGGGATCCACCGGTGGGGCAGGCGCCACCACCACCAGAACCTCGGACAGGCGCGCGAAGTCCACGTCGGGCGTGATTTCGATGTCCTGGGTGAGGCCCGCCGAGTTCTTCACGACCTTGCTGACCTTGCCCACGGGCAGATCGCGCGGGAAACCACCGAGCCCGCTCGTGACCACGAGATCGCCGTCCTTGGCTTGATCGCCTTGCATCAGGTACTCGATGGCGCAGCGGTAGCCGTTTTCGCCGGGTTTGCCCTTGAGGATCCCGCGGCCGCCGGTGCGCGGCAGCACCACGTCGATGGCCGAGCGCGGATCCACGGTCAACATGATGTCCGAGGTTTCGCCCGAGGTTCGATTGATTCGGCCGACCACGCCCTCGGGCGTGATCACGGGCATTCCGCGCTGGACCAGGCTCTCGCCGCGATCGAGCTGGATGCGGGCCACGCGGAAATAGGGCGACACATCGATGGCGATCACGCGCGCCACCAGGGTCTCGGCCGCGACCGCGTTGCGCAGGCCGAGCAAGTGTTGGAAGCGAACACTCTCGGCCGCGCCGCGCTTGGCCTCCAGCAACTCCGCGCGCAGGTGCTCGTTGTCGTTGCGCAGTTTTTCGTTTTCCGCGCGCACGTGCACGAGGTCGACGTAGCGGCCGGCCGCGTGCCCGATGCTGCGCGCGAGGGTGGCGAAGGCCGATTGCACGGGCGACACCAGGGTCAAGATGCCGCGGTCGAGCGGCGATAGGTACTCGGGCGAGCGCACGCTTTGCCGAAGGAGAAAAAGAGATACGACGAAGGCCGTCGTGACGATCACGACCTCGCGGACTTTCTGCCTGTGGCCGGTGGGAAACATCCTTCGTCAATGGCGAATCTACGGCCCGTCACGCGGGCGATCCACTGGAAACGCCGCTATTGCAGGGCAACTTCCTTGAGCAATGCCAGTTCGTCGAGCGCGCGTCCGGTGCCCAGCACCACCGCGCACTCGGGCGAGTCGGAAACCATGACCGGCAGCCCGGTCTCCTCGCGCAGAAGCACGTCGAGGTTGCGCAAGAGCGATCCCCCGCCGGTGAGCACGATACCGCGGTCGACGATGTCGGCGGCCAGTTCGGGTGGCGTCCGTTCGAGCACCGATTTTACGGCCTCGACGATGGCGCCCACGGGCTCGGCCAGGGCTTCTCGGATCTCGTCGCTCGTGACCACGATGGTTTTGGGCACGCCGGCGATGAGGTCGCGTCCCTTGATCTCCATGGACTCGACCTCGTCGAGCTTGTAGGCGTTGCCGATCTGCTTCTTGACCAGCTCGGCGGTGCGCTCGCCGATGAGCAGGCTGTACTTGCGCCGGATGTATGCCACCACGGCCTCGTCCAGCTTGTCGCCCGCCATGCGAATCGACCGCGCGGCCACGATACCCGACAGCGAGATGACCGCCACCTCGGTGGTGCCGCCGCCGATGTCGACGATCATGTTGCCCGATGGTTCGGTCACGGGCAGGCCGGCGCCGATGGCCGCAGCCATGGGCTCTTCGATCAAGTAGACCTCGCGCGCGCCAGCGGCTAGGGCCGAGTCGCGCACGGCGCGCTTCTCGACCTCGGTGATTCCCGACGGCACGCCGATGATGATGCGTGGCTTGACCAAGGTCTGGCGATTGTGAACGCGCGTGATGAAGTAGCGAAGCATTGCCTCGGTGACCTCGAAGTCAGCGATGACTCCGTCCTTCATCGGGCGAACGGCCACGATGTTGCCCGGCGTGCGGCCGAGCATTTCCTTGGCCTGCTTGCCCACGGCAAGCACCTTCTTGGTGCCGTTGCCCGAGCGCTGAACCGCGACGACCGAGGGCTCGTTCGAAACGATCCCCTTGCCGCGGACAAAGGTTAACGTCGTCGCCGTTCCGAGATCGATGGCGAGATCATTTGAGAATAGCCCGTAGACCCAATCGAGCAGCATGCGTTACACCGGGCAGAAGACCGCGTCACGCCTTCTGCTTGAGGCAGGCCACCTATTAGCACGTCCTGTTCGGATCCGCTATGCCCCTCTGCTGGCGAAGAGTTCGTCGGCCCAAGCGTTTTGGCTGAATTCCGAGTCGAAAAGGAGGAGAATACGTGAATTCTTTGACCCGTTTGATGTTTGCGTTACCCCTATTTAGCCGCCCAGGCATGATCGATTGACCCCAAGGTGGAGAGACAAGTTGATGAAGCGAACTAGATCGTTGGCAATGTTGCTGGTCGCGGGTTCTTTCGCGATGGCTTGTTCGTCGAGCGGTGGTTCAGTAACGACGCCGCCCAGTTCGGGCGGCGGACCTGGTCCGGGAAGCGGCGGGAGTGGATCGGGTGGTGTCTCGGCAACGGGTGGCAGCTTGGCCAGTGGCGGTGCCGTCGGTACGGGCGGAGCGCCCGGGCTGGGTGGCGCATCCTCGACGGGCGGTGCGAACGCGACCGGTGGCGTGAAGTCGACTGGCGGGGCCTCCGCCTCTGGCGGCTCGATGGCGACCGGCGGAGCGTCGACGGCCGGCGGCGCGACAGCCTCCGGCGGAGCGACAGCGACCGGCGGAGTCCCGGGCCAGGGAGGCGCTACTTCCGGGCCAGACGCCGCGGCCAAAACCGACGCAGCCCCTGACAGCGTCTTGGCTCAAGGTGGAGTGGTCGGTACGGGCGGGACGGCGGCTACCGGAGGATCCAGTGGAACCGGCGGAAAGACGGTTGGCTCCGGGGGAACTTCTGGCACCGGCGGCGCCACGGCAACCGGCGGCTCGACCAGCGCGGGCGGCTCGACCGGTAGCAATGGCTGCCCGGCCCCCGCGGCCTCGGGTCCGGTCGGGACCATCTCCGGCGCTCTTGCCACCGGCATCACTTTTATGGACACCGACGGCAAGGCGGTCAACGCGCACGGCGGGGGCATCATCCAGGTTTGCGACACCTTCTATATGCACGGCGAATACTTTCCCCCCACCACCGGCACCACCAATAACGACTTCAACGGCTTCTCGATGTATTCCTCCAAGGATCTCGCGACCTGGAAGAACGAAGGCATCATTCTGCCCCAGCAATCGAGCGGCGATCTAGGTCCGAACCGGAAGGGCGAGCGGCCGCACATCATCAAGTGTCCCAGCACCGGAGAATTCGTTCTCTACGCTCACGCCGCCGACGTCACCTATCAGGTGGACAAGGAAGTGATCTACGCCACTTCGAAGACCGTCAACGGCAAGTACACATTCATGGGACGGCTCACGAACGCAAGCGGAGCGATTGCCGCCCACAGCGACATGAGCGCCTACGCCGACGACACCGGTGCCTACGTGATCACCGAAAGCGCGCACGTCTATAAGCTGGCCACCGATTGCCATAGCTGGCTGTCAGATCAGCAGTTCTCTGCCATCAATGGCACTTCCGGCGGATCGGAATCGCCGACGGTGTTCAAGGCCAATGGCACCTATTATTGGATCGGTTCCAACAAGACGGGATGGCGAGCCAACAACAACTTCTACTCCACCGCGTCCTCGATGACCGGACCGTGGACCTACCAGGGATTCGTTGCGCCGGTGACAGATCCGAGCAACGACCTCTCAGACCAGAGGACTTGGATGACGCAAAGTACGTGGGTCCTGCCCGTCGTGGGCAGCAAGGGCACTGTCTATGTCTACTGGGGCGATCACTGGTACGGCAACCAGGACACCTCAGCGCCGGGCACGCACAACGACCAGGCGACCTACGTGTTCCAGCCCATCGTCTTTAGCACCAGCACCAAGACGCTGCTGCCGACCTACCTGACCAGCTGGAAGATCGACATCGGCGCTGGCACCTGGCAATAGGCGACAGTCCCCGCCGTTGGCCTGCACCGGCTGGGTGGCATGGTGGATGAACGAGCGCGACCCAGCTCGTTGGTGTAAGGCCCTACGAGTGACGGGAGCGGCAGAACGCCTCGACTTCTGAGCCACGCCCCTGCCGCACGCCACTGCCTGTTTCTGGGCGACATCTTCCACCATCTGACTAGGCGCAGTGTATGATTGGCTTTCACAAGATTCGAGACCGAGAAATGAATTCCAAGCTGCTAACGGCGCTTCTGGTATTGGGAGCTTGTTCAAGCCAGCGCCTGGACGCCGTGACGATCTACGACCCGACCCAAGGAAGCGGCACCGGGCATTTCCAGATGGAAGCGCTCAATCGAGGCGTGGTGGCCGTGCAAGTCAAGACCGGCGTTTACGTTGGCTGGCGCATGTTCGGAACCGAGTACGACCCGCAGAACTCGCAGAGCGTCTACTACAATCTCTACCGCGACGGCGTGAAGATCGCCTCGGTCGTCGACAGCACGAACTATCTCGACACGAGCGGAAACGGCAACTCGACCTATTCCGTCCGCGCGGTCATCGCCGGTACCGAGCAGGAGGATTCTGGCAGCGCCGGTGTTTGGGCGACGAACTACCTCCGTGTTCCAATATCGCCCCCACCAGCAGGGGTCACGCCCAATGCGCCCAAATGCGAGACTCCGGCCGAGGGATATAGCTACGACGCCAACGATGGAACTGTTGGCGATCTGAATGGGGATCACGACTACGAGATCGTGCTCAAGTGGGAACCCACGAATGACAAGGACAACTCGCAGTCCGGGTGCACCGGAAATGTTTTCGTCGATGCCTATCAGCTGGACGGCACGCAGCTCTGGCGAATTGACCTGGGCGTGAATATCCGGGCGGGGCAACACTACACCCAGGTTCTGGTCTACGACTTTGACGGTGACGGAAAGGCCGAAGTCGTGATGAAGACTGCACCCGGGACCAAGGATAGTACCGGCAAACCTTTGCACACGGGCCCAGCGGCTACGGACGATCAAACCAAGGACTATCGCAGCATCGACAACGCGGTCGGGATGACCGGCTACATCCTGACGGGCCCGGAGTACTTGACCGTGTTCGATGGGGCGACCGGCGTCGAGCTTGCGACCGTGAATTTCGAGCCCGCGCGCGGCGACCCGCTCTCCTGGGGCGACACCTTTGGCGCTCGCGTGGATCTGTTTCTTAACTCGGCTGGATTTCTGAGCGATCTCGGCCAAGGAAAGCTAGCCAGTGGACGTCCGAGTATCGTGGTGTCGAGAGGCTACTACGAGCGAGCCGGCATCACGGCCTGGAATTGGCGCGAAGGCCAGTTGACCAAGATCTGGCCGCAGGTTGACAGCAGCGACGCCAGCGGGAACTACACGGATTTGACCGGGCAGGGCGCGGACAGCATGGCCATGGCCATGCACCCGAGCGGACTGTCTCAACAGCTTATTTTCGGCGCTGCGACCATCGATAGTGACGGCACGCTCATTTGTACGACGGGTTTCGGTCATGGCACGGCATTGCACGTCGGAGATCTGGTGCCTGATCGACCCGGACTGGAAGTCTTCATGCCTCACGACAGCGGCACCCCAATCTTCGATGTCCGCGACTCCGAGACCTGTGAAGTCATCTCCCAAGGCCTGATGCTGCCCAACACCCCCACCAAGCGTGGCGTGGCGGATGACGTGTCGCCCCTTTGGCCGGGCGCCGAGGCCTGGACCAGCAACTCGGGCGGCGTTGCATCCGCGACGTCGGGGCAAATCGTCGACAACGCCTTTCCTCCCACCAATTTCCTGATCTACTGGGATGCCGACGAATCGCGCGAGCTGGAGGACGGAACCGCGATCACCAAGTACGATGGCACCCTATTGCAGTCCTGTCCGTTGTGCGCGTCGAACAATTCCACCAAGGCCACGCCGGTTTTGACCGCTGACCTGTTCGGGGACTGGCGCGAAGAGATCATCTGGCGCGAGGCGAGCAACAAAGCGTTGCGGATCTACACGACCACGGATGTCACGACTCGGCGGATATACACCCTTATGCACGACCCGCAATACCGGATGCAGGTGACATCCGAGCAGACTGGCTACAATCAACCACCCCATCCGAGTTTCCACATCGGCAACGGCATGGTGGCCCCGCCCAAGCCGAACATCTACTACCCGAAGCAGGGACAGTAACAGCCCGAGGTGCAGGCTCTGGGACGGTAGAGAAAGCCCGTGGCGACGATGCCTGAACTCGCTACGTGTCTCGACGCGCACACTCTCGAGCGCGCGGCCGCGGTCATTCTCGCCGACGAGCTCGCTCAGGCGGCTACGCTGCACTTGCCTGGCGGGCGCGAGCGCCATCGTCGTCAGCTCGATCACGCCATCGATCTCGCGAATCGCGTCCTCGCCGCGGGCGAGCAAGCGGGGGACGCGCGGCTAGGCGCGGGCGCGCGCTCCACGTTGGTGAAGGCCCACGCCGCCCGCGCACAAGACGCCCGCCACGGAGCGGGCCAACTCTCGCTCGGCGCCCAGCGTGCCCCGACGTGCGAAGCCTGCGACGACGGCTGGCTGCGCGTCGAGGAGATCGTCGCTGTTGCGGAGGCGTCGGCGTTGGTAGCGGCGCGCACGGCCGCCGAGCTCGACAACAAGTCTGCGTGGAAGGCAGCGCGGGCGGCAGAAGCTGCGGCACGCGACGCACGCCGGATCGTTGACGAGCGAAACCACGCCTATACGTTCCATGCCGACCCGGATTTCTCGTTTGGTGAAGGCTGGTACCTCGCGGCGGCGGCCGTTCTCGCCCGCGTCGCGGTCGCGATTCAGATCGAGCCCGACAAGCCGCAGACGTCGCAGGCCGAGCGGTTCCTTCGCGACGCCGGCCTCGGCTCAAGGCTTGTGCGGTATCGCTCGCGCCCGCGCGCGAACAAGCACCTCCCCGAGATCGTCGCGAGCGCCTTCCGCTCCGATCCTCTCTCCGCGCAGCGAAAGCTCCGGGCCGCATTCCTCGGCGACGCGCCGATTCCGCAGACGGTCATCGATTGGGCCGATCGGAGGCTCGCCGGCGTTTCGGCGGGAAGGAAGGTTCTGCTCTGGATCCGTTACGGCGCGCACCATGCCACGCGAAACACGACGTACCCCGAACTGGTCGAGCTTGTGAGGCGAGCGCTGGCCGCCAATTGCGTGCCTGTCCTCGTTGGCGACGCCGTCCGTGACGGCGAAATCCCGTCGGGCACCGTCGACATGACGCTGTTCTGGAAGGAGCCCATCTTCCAAGGCGCCGATATGCGGCGCGCGCAGCTCCAGTTCATCGAACACCTGTTGGGAGCGCACGGCCTAGTCGGCCAGCTCGGGGTCACCACCGCGGGCATGGATGGCCCCGCGCTGATGGGCCTTCCGACGATGTACCTCACGGATGCGCCGAACGTCCGGCTGGGCACGTGGGTTGGAACGGTCCCGGGTTACCGAGAGGTCGTGCGCGACGACGGGTACCTCGACCGTGTCAGCGACAGGTTGAGGCGATGGGCCGATGGTGACTCGGACGACAGCTAACTACTTCTTCACAGTGACGATGGCATTGGGCCCGCTACCCGATGGGACGGTGGGCTGGGCCATGGGAGTGAGCGTGCCGTTCGCGCCGATGGTGTACTGAGAGACCGAGCTGCCCGGGTAGCCACTGGTCGCGTAAAGGTACTTGCCCGAAAAGTCGATGGCGACATTCGCGAAATACGTGGTTGCAGCCAGCGTGGCCGGAGTCATGGGTGTGAAGACCCCATCAGCACCGACGGTGTATAGCGAGATGGCCGCCGCGACGTTGGCGTTGACCACATAGGCGAACTTTCCCGAGGGATCGACCGCGATGGCGCCGGGGTAGATGTCTGTCGCGACCGAGGCTGGGGTCAGTGGTGACAGCGCCCCGCTGGGACCGATGGCGTACTGGAAGACGACGTTGTCGAAATATCCTGCCACATAGAGATACCCGCCCGAGGGGTGAAGCGTCATGTGGTACGCGTTGCCGTTCTTGCCGTTGGTTGCAGCCGAGGCCGGAGTCATGGGTGAGAGTGCCCCGTCCGCACCGAGGGTGTACTGGGAGACGCTCTTGCCGTCGGCGTTTGCCACGTAGACGTACTTGCCAGAGGGATCGACCACAACAGAGGCAGGAGCGTTGGGGTAGCCCGCCCCCGACATGACCGTGCCTAACGGGGCCAGCGCCCCATCCGCACCGAGCGCGAACTCGGAAACATTGCCGGTCTGGTTGTTGGCCACGTAGGCGTACTTGCCCGAGGGATCGACCACGATGGACACCGGATAGGTCCCAGCCGAAGCCGAGGGTGTTGCCATTGGGGAGAGCGTCCCAGTCGCGCCGATCACATACTGCGAGATCTTGCCCGCCGGGGTGGGTCTTACGTTGGCCACGTAGACGTACTTGCCGGAGGGATCCACCGTGATGGCTTCGGGCGTGTCCCCCGCAACAACCGTTGGCGGGGTCATGGGCACGAGAGATCCCCCCTCGGCGATCATGTACTGAGAGACGCTGTTCTCATATTGATTTGCGACGTAGGCATAGCCCACGACACTGATCGGGGTGCCCGTATCCCCAGGTGAAGGAGGACCGCCAGTTTCGCTTCCCCACGCGCCGCTGTCCGCGACCCCTTTGCCGGTCTCCTTGTCGCCACATGCGACGCAGAGAACGATCGATAAGCCAAGAGAAGCGATCCCCATCCGGTTTCTAGTCATAGTGGCCTTCTTATACGGGTATTTCCACCTCGTCAAGCCGCGGCCGATCGCCTAGCAAGATGGGGTACCTTCCGAGTCTCTCGGAAACGATCCAGCGGCGATCGTCGCCGATTTGTGCTCGCGACAGGCTCAGCACCCGCAGCGTCTCGTGTTGCTGGTGTCCAAGCTGGCAGAGAAGTGAGACCTTGGGAGCGATGCTCCCGTCAGCGCCCGTAGCCTGCGGCGACGATGTTGGCCTGGACGGCGTCATCGGTCGCCGTCGACGAGGCGCCGGAAGTGATGCACCCTTCGAAGAAATTGCCCTGAGCACTGTTGCTGTTGTCGCCGCCAATACCCAGGATGATAGCCCCCTGCTTCTTCATGGGATTGTAGCCAGTCATGGTGGGGCGCGCGCCGTCGTACATCGTTGTCAACGTACCCGACTGCGAATTGCCGCCCTTGATGGCAAAAGTCCCGGATCTGCCTGTCACCATGGCCGTGACGTAGGTGGAAGTCAGGGGCGTGTTGGTGGCGGTGGGGCCGAAGTCTTTCCCAGCGAAGAGACCGTTTTCGAGATCTGCCATCACCCAGGGGCCCGTGCCAGTGCCCTTGCCCCAACCCGTGGAGTTGCCGAAATAGACGGCTTCCATGGTACCGGCGCCGTCATCCCTGTTGTTCGTCTCTGCGTTGCCGTAGTCGAAGCAGCACCCACCGTTGTAGTAATTGCCACTGGTCACCATGTACAGAGACTCCGGCGCGTCGCCAACTGCGATGCCCACGGTCTTGTCGTTGCGATAACCGACGCCAGCCGGAATGTGAACTGCATAGACCGCGTGGCCAGAGGCGGTCAACTTAAGAGCGGTCGCGTTTGCTTCGTTATCGGTTGAGTTCTTGGCCCCGCCCGCCGGCGCACTGGTGAGGTGGTTGCCCTTCCCGGACTGGTCATAGATGATCGAGATGGTGCATGTCGTGCCGGAGCAGAAGGTGTCTTGCGTGGCAGCGTTGGCGAAGCCTCCAGGGGTCAGAACTGCGATGTCTTTTGTTGTGCTGTCAGACGCGCGTTTGACCTGGTACAGATTCCCGCTGTACGCGCCGGCAAGGGCCCGCACCGTACTGTGGGCTGCAACACAGGGTGTGTTGCCGGATGCATAGATGTCGCAAGGACCGGTGACGGTCGTCGCGCCGCCCGAAGCGGAGGTTCCGCCCGTACCGGACATTCCACCCGAACCGATGGTTCCGCCCGAACCAACCTGACCGCCGGCAGCACTTGCGCCTCCAGTGGGCCGTGCACCACCGTTTGAAACTGCCCCATCCGTGGCCGTCGTGCCCCCTGTGCTTGTGATTCCCCCAGTTGCAATGGCGGCATCCGTGGCCATCGTGCCTCCAGTGCTTGTGATTCCCCCAGTTGCAATGGCGCCACCGGTCGCAGCTGAACCGCCTGCACTTGGCGCGCCTCCGGTGCTCCGCATTCCACCGGTCGCTACGCCTCCGCTTGTTACGGTGCCACCCGTGCCTGTGGCCATGCTCCCTCCGCTGGCAAGCGAGCCACCTGTTGCAACCGAGCCGCCAGTTCCCATAGAACCTCCCGTGCTCATGCTTGCCCCGGTACTGCTTCCTCCCGTGCTCGTCACCCCTCCAGTCGCCGCCGAGCCACCGGCGTTACCAGATGCAGAACATCCCAGCAGGGAAGCTCCGACCATCCCGGAGAGCAGTAGAGTTCTTGCAAACTGGAGCGTTCGTGTGGCGCCTGGCGCTGTGGACATCATCTCAAGACTCCCCTCGCAAGGCGTTGATCATTGTCGTTGGGCATCATTGAATCCCATCCTCCCCGATACCAGCTCCATAAGCAACCACGGCCGATTCATAGGGTGCTTGACCCTCGCAGCGTGGCGTGTTGAGATCTCGCGAAAGAAAGGTGTGTGCATGGATCCCAATCGGCCGGAAGCAGAGAATCCGTACGCGCCGCCGAAGAGCGACGTCAACGTGGGCACGCAGGCGCCCGCTGTGGAGGGGAAATTGGCAGAGCGGGGTACCCGCTTCTTTTCGCAAATGGTTGATGGACTGATCCTTCTTGTGGTGCTTGTTCCCGCCCTTATTGCGGGAATGCAAAACGGCGTGTTTCGCGGAGGCGGGCCAACAGTCCTATTTCGTGCATTTACGGCCGGCGCAACGGGCGCCGTGTCGGGCCTGGCGTGGCTGGGGCTTGTGCTGTTCCAGGCCTACCTGGTCACCACCACTGGCCAGTCTATTGCCAAGCGTTGGTTCAGGATCAAGATCGTCAAGTTGGACGGTTCGCCAGTCAATTTTGTATCGGGTGTTCTTTTGCGCAGTTGGCTGCTGGCGGTGCTGCAACAAATCCCAGGCATCAACATGTTCGCCGGGCTGCTCGATGCCCTGTTTATCTTCCGCCAGGACCGCCGCTGTATTCACGACCTCATCGCTGGCACCAAGGTGATCAACCTTCCCGGCGCCAGCCAGATTCGGATCGCCTGAATCAGTGAAACCAGACCACCTGTCTTCTAATGGGCGCCATGGCCAAGATTGCCCCTTGTTGGGTTGTGTTCGCGCTGTCTTTCCTGCCTGCGTTCGCGTGGGCACAGCCCTGGTCGGGCATCATCAGCCCGACCCGAGCCACGGACTGGAGTCAGGCGGGTTTACCTGCCGGGCTGCCGGACGCGGACTGGACCCAGTGCGGGCCGACCATCGCGGCCTACAGCGGAAGCGCCGATGCCATTGGTATGCAGATTCAAACCTGTGCCGCCAATCAGTTCGTGCTGCTGGGTCCCGGAACCTTCCACTTGAGCAGCAGCATCGACTTTGGGCGCAAAAACAACGTCGCCTTGCGCGGGTCGGGCGCGAACGCCACGTTCTTGGTGTTCAGCGGCGCGAGCAAGGTCAACTGCAACCTGGGCAATTCCACGCTCATTGCACTCTGCTCGACCGACCAGACCGACCTGTGGTCGAATCCACCGGTCTACAAGTGGATCGATGGCCTCGGGCAAGGCTCGACCAAGCTCACCTTGGACGGCAATGCTAGCATCGTCCCCGGCTCGATGCTCTTTCTCAGCCAGAATGACGACGGCTACACGGGATACAACCCCACTACCGGCAACTCGATCGACAACAATGGCTACTTCGTGTGCGCGGACAAGTATCAGGCCAATCCCACCACGGGCTGCGCCTACGACGGCCCCGACGGCACCTACCCGAATCCATTCACGCACAGGTGGCAGTATGAAGCGGTCGTTGCCACGGCGGTGAATGGCAACGTGGTTACGGTCACGCCAGCCATCAAGCATCCCAATTGGCGCACAAGCCAAGTGCCAACGGCGATGGTCATCCAGCCGATGGTTTCCTCGGGCGTCGAGGATCTTTCGATCGATGTGGGCAACAGCAAGGACGTGGGCTATGGCATCGACATTTGGGCCTGCAACGGCTGTTGGGTCAGTGGCGTCGCGGTCAAGAACTTCTACAATTGGGGCATGGGCGAGAATTGGAGCGTTCACGGCCAATTCCAAGACAACTACATCTATAACGGCGACGGCACCGGCCCCGATTCCTACGGCATGCGCCTTTCGACCACGGCCGACAACTTGGTCGTGAACAACATCTTTCACCACATTCGGTCGTCGATTACGTTCGACCAGCCCGATGCCGGCACGGTGGTCGCCTACAATTTCTCGGTGAACCAGTGGGTCGGCTCGGATGCGATGTTCCTGGCGTTCTGGCCGCATTCGGCCGGCGACGACTTCGAACTTTTCGAGGGCAACGCGAGCAACGGCATCGTCATGGACAGCAGCCACGGCAGCCACCTGAACCAAACCCTGTTTCGCAATTTCAGCACGGGGTGGGAATCCTGCGCCAACGGCAACTGCGGCACGACAACGGCCAAGGATTGGGGCGTGTCCCCGATGGTGTGGCCCTTCGACATGCGCTACGGCAACGTGATCGGGAACATCTCGGGCACGCCTGGATTTCACACAGTCTACCAGAACGCCGAGTTCAACGGGTGTGCAAGCGGCGGGTGCGCGATTTACAATCTCGGCGGTACCAATCCATCGCCAACGCCGCCCATCCCGAGCGATCCGCTGGTGCCCGCGACCATGCTTCGCTGGGCCAACTGGGACACGGTAACCAACAGCGCGCACTATTGCGGCGATTCGTCGAGCACGGGGTGGTCGACCCTGTGCGCTGGCGTGCCCGAGGTGGCAACCAAGGCCCCCACATACCCCAATGCCGTTCCAACCAAGGGCGACACAGCGGCGGGCCAGCTGGCACTGCCCGCATCGTTCTATTACGCAAGCAAGCCGGCTTGGTTCGGGGAGATCCCTTGGCCGCCCATCGGTCCCGATGTCAGCAATGGCAACGTCGGACAATGTGCCGGCAAGTTGAACACGCCTGGCCAGTTTGCCGGATTGCCAGCCATTGACGGGCGCCAGTGCGCCGGAACTTCTCTCGCGCCTGCTTGGGGCGGACACGTGAACGCGATCCCGGCCATGGCCTGCTACTTTGCTCTTGGCGGTCTCCCCGATGGTACCGGAGGGCTGCTGCCGTTCGATGCGCACGCGTGCTACGCGAAAGGGGGCGTTATCATCGCCGACGGCGGGTTGCAAGCGCCCGACGGACCGATGGACGACAGTGGCAGCATCGGTCCCAATGACGGAAGTATCCGTGGCAAGTCCAGCGGCTGCGGCTGCCATCTTGCTTGGCCGACGAGGGGACAGGGCGGGGGCGCCTGGCTAGTGTCGATTCTCGCGCTTTTTGCCCGTGGCAGGTCAAGACCGAGGCACCCAAGCACTGGATCTTCCCGCGACTAAAGGCGTCCGGTCATGCCAAGACCAGCCCTCCGTCACACAATCGTCACATAAGTGTAACGCGACAGCCGCCGGGAGATGGCTAACTGCGACCCGAAAATGCTCGACAGCCAATCCAGGTCGCGAAGCCTCGGTCATGTGGGTCGAACTCGGCGCGAAGGCGCGAGCCTGCCATGAGCACGGGCCATCTTGTCCTTGTCATCACGGTCGTTGTGGCGGCGCTGGCCTTCGACTTCATCAACGGGTTTCACGATGCCGCCAACTCTATCGCGACCATCGTGTCCACGCGCGTGCTCACGCCGTTGCGGGCGGTGATTTGGGCGGCGTTTTTCAATTTCATCGCCTTCGCGCTGTTCAAGCTGCACGTCGCCGGTACCATCGGCAAAGGCATCATCGATCCCGCCATCGTTGATGTGGCGGTCATCATAGGGGCGCTGGCTGGCGCCATCGCCTGGAACTTGCTGACGTGGTGGTGGGGTCTGCCGTCCAGTTCGTCTCACGCCTTGGTGGGCGGGTTGATCGGGGCTGGCGTCTCCAAGGCTGGCATCGGCATTCTGGGCTGGAGCAAGATCGGCGCGACCGCTGCGTTCATCCTGATTTCTCCACTGCTCGGCTATGTGGGCGCGGCCGCTCTGATGGTCGGGTGCTCGTGGCTTTTGCGCAAACAGACGCCTTTCAGGGTGGACAAGTGGTTTCGCCGCTTGCAGTTCTTGTCGGCGTCGGCCTTCAGCCTGAACCATGGCGGCAACGACGCCCAGAAGACCATGGGCATCATCGCCGTGCTTCTCTACTCGCAAGGCATGCTGGGCAAGACCTTTCCCAGTTCGTCGAATTTTCCCCTGTGGATCGTCTTGTCCTGCCACGCCGCCATGGGGCTGGGCACCATGGCGGGCGGTTGGCGGATTGTGAAGACCATGGGCATGCGACTTACCAAGCTGCGGCCATTCGGCGGTTTCTGCGCCGAAACTGGCGGCTCGCTGGCCATCTTCATCGCCACTCAACTTGGCATCCCGGTGTCCACCACCCACACCATCACGGGCGCCATCGTGGGCGTGGGCACAATCTCCAACGCTGGCCGGGTTCGCTGGGGGTTGGCCAGCCGAATTCTTTGGGCCTGGCTTTTCACCATCCCCGCGTCCGCCATCATCGCCGCCATCACCTACTTCATCGCGCGCGCCCTCGGCGTCTGAGCATTCGCCACGCCGCGGACGAATTGTCCGCGGGAACCGCATGGGGCGCTGATGGGTGCTTGCAGAACTCCCTGGAAAGCACCGGATGTAGTGAGAGTTCACACGCCTGTCACAGGATTGCAACGGACGGCCGAGATACTTGGCTCGAAGATGAGTAACCAAAATTCGCACAAAGAGCGCGTGCTCGTGGTGGAGGACGAAGCCGATATCAGCAGCTCGTTGGCCTATGCCTTGCGGGCAAGCGGGTACGAAGTCCTGGTTGCTGATCGCGGTGCGTCGGCCTTGGAGGCGCTGGACAGGTTTCTCCCCGATCTGGTCCTACTCGACTTGATGTTGCCGGACATGTCGGGCATCGACATATGTCGTCGACTACGCAAATCGGGAAGCCCCAACCAGCCCGCGGTGATCATCCTTTCCGCCCGCGCCCAGGAAGTCGACCGCGTGGTTGGATTCGAGATTGGAGCGGACGACTATGTGGCCAAGCCGTTTAGCGTTCGCGAACTGATGTTGCGGATAGAGGCGAGGCTCAAGGCGAGAAATGCCGTCATTGGAACCGCCGCGCAAGAGGCCGCAAGCAGTCAGAAGGGCACGAAGGTCTATACTCTTCGCAACCTCCGTGTAGACGAATCCGCCCATCGTGCCTTCGTGGACGACAAAGAAATCCACGTGAGCGCATTGGAAATGCGCTTGCTGCTCAATCTACTCCGAGCACCTGCGCTCATGCGCACCCGGCGCGAGTTGCTGACCGATGTCTGGGGTTATCACCCCGAAGTCGCCAGCCGGACCGTGGACACCCACATCAAACGGCTGAGGGACAAGCTGGATACGGCGGCCGATCTCCTGCAAACCGTGCGAGGTGTTGGGTTTCGCTTGGCCGATCCGGCTATACCGCCGGGGCAGTCCCACGATTCGGATTCGAAGAACATCGCTCCTTCCGAGCACCCAAGACGCAAGGATTTCCAAGACGGCAAGGCGCGCTGATGGCTCTCGGGTTATCCGAAGCGGCCGGTGATGTAGTCCTCGGTGCGGGATTGACTGGGCTTGGTGAAGATGATCTGGGTGGTGTCGAACTCGACCAGGTCGCCCATGTAGAAGAATGCCGTGTTGTGCGAAACGCGCGCCGCCTGCTGCATGTTATGGGTCACGATGACGACCGTGTAGTCGCTGGCCAGCTCGTGGATCAGCTCCTCGATGTGAGCGGTCGCGATGGGATCAAGGGCAGATGCCGGTTCGTCCATCAGCAGGAGGTCGGGTTCAACGGCCAGTGCGCGGGCGATGCAAAGCCGTTGTTGCTGCCCGCCCGACAAGCCGAGCGCGCTTTCGTGCAGGCGATCGCTCACTTCTTCCCACAACGCCGCGTGCTTGAGCGCGTCTTCGACGCGGCCACCAAGCTCGCTCCGGTCGTCCATGCCTACAAGGCGCAGCCCATAGGCGACGTTGTCGTAGATCGATTTGGGGAATGGGTTCGACTTCTGAAACACCATGCCGATGCGCCGACGTACCGCCACGGCATCGACGCCTGGGCCGTAGATGGGTTCGTCGTCGAGCTTGACCATGCCCTCGACGCGGCACTCTGGGATCATCTCGTTCATGCGATTGAGCGAGCGCAAGAAGGTCGACTTGCCACAGCCAGAGGGACCAATGAGCGCGGTGACTTGTTTGCCGGGAATGGTCATGGTGACCGGGCCCAGGGCCTTCTTTTCACCGTAGTAGACCGAGAGTTGCCTCACCGCGAGGCTTCCAGTAGGCGATTCCTCGATGTGCATTGCCGGTTGAAAGATCACGACGCCACCCCCATCTTGCGCTTCATGCAGGCAATGGCATGGTCGCCGATGAATCGCTGGCGGCCCTGGCCTTTTCGATGTCGTTGCCGTTCATGCACGGCAAACATTGTCAGAAAAACGTGGCGGTCGAGCCTCGCCATTGTGACAGTTGCGTGACAAGCCCTCGCGACTTGCCTTACCCGGAGCCACCCATCGGCTGCCGTCACTTGGGGCGGGGCAAAGTGAATGATCTTTGCGGATTCCATTTGTCTTGAGGCGCGACCGCCGCAGACGGTCGGTTGGCGCGCGTGATGACGCAAGATAGTTGCGGCTCTGTCACATGGCTGTCACAGGCGCCGATTACCTTTGCGCCCATGACAAGGAACATCATACACATTTTGTCCATCCCCGTTCTCCTGGCGGCTCCGGCTGCCCTGGCCCAAACCGAAGCGACCCCGGCCCCGGCCGTGGAAGCCTCAGCACCATCCGAGGCGGCGCCTGCGCAGGCAGAGGCCGCCCAGCCCCAACCCGCCCAGCCCTCCGCACAAGAAATCGTAATGCAAGAGAAGCTCGATGCTCTCGAACTAAAGGTGGCCGGATTGGAGGAAACCAACGCGGCCAACCAAGCCGCCATTGCTAGCTCGTCGAAGCTGAAGATCTCAGGTTTCGTGCAGGGCCGGTACGAGTGGCACCAGGACGCCATCAATGGCGCGACCTTCTCAAGTACGGGCGCAGCGACGGCCACAAACTCCGATCGATTCATGGTCCGGCACGCCTACCTGACCACCCAGTACAAGGGCACCAACGCCGAGTACGTCATGCAGCTCGACGCCAATACCAAGGACGGCCTGGGAATCAAGGATGTGTACGCCTCCTTCGTGGACACCTGGACTCCGCTCAACATGAAGCTGTCGGTGGGCCAGTTCAAGTATCCCTTCGGGTACGAAGTCCTCCAGTCGGATGCCGAGCGCGAGATGCCCGAGCGGGCGACCATCGAGAAGTTCTTCTTCGACGGTGAGCGCGACCGCGGCGCGCGTCTGCAAGGGAGTTACGATTTCTTCAATTTCTCGGTGGCGCTGGTCAACGGCACCATCTTTGATGGCAGCAAGAACCTGGCGGCAATCAAGGATCCCGCCTCGCCGTATCCCTTCGGTAACAACGATCCGAACGAGTTCAAGGACTGGGTCGGCCGTCTTGGCGTGGATTTTGGGGAGATCGTCGGTGGCTTGTCTGGGTACTACGGCAAGGGCCTCTACATCAAACCTCCGGTTGCCGCCACGACCACGGCCGCCGCGGTCGACCCCATCCCCGATAGCCGCAACAAGTACCGCCTCGGCGCAGATCTACAAGGATACATCGATATTCCTGGCGTCGGCGGACTGGCGCTCAAGGGCGAATTGATCTACGGCAAGGATACCGCGCGCCAGTACCACGGCATCGCAGCCGATCCGTGCAAGACCAGCGCAACCTGGGGCTACATTCTGACCGCGGTTCAGAACATCTCGAGCGACTTCGGCATTGTCGCGCGTTTCGACAGCAAGGACACCCTGGCGAGTTCGATCGCGGACAGCTGCAAGGAAAAGACCGCCGCCGGAACCGACCGGGTTCTCACCCTTGGTGGCGGTTTCCTGTACTACGCATCGGCGAACGTGAAGGCAACCTTCACCTATGAGCATCCCTCCGAACAGGCCCCGAACAAGAAGAACAACGATTTCGCCATGGCTCAGCTGCAGGCACGGTTCTAACGACCCATCTTGCTTGAAAGGAAATGTACATGAAGACGCTAACAGGAATCTTGCTCCTCTCTGCCGCGCTGGCCATCCCCACGGCCGCCAGTGCTGGCAGCATCACCATCAAGGGTTCGGACACCATGGTCCTCTTGGGCCAGCGCTGGGCCGAGCAATACATGGCCAAAGTGCCTGGCAGCACCCTGCAGGTAACCGGCGGTGGCTCGGGCACGGGCATTAGCGCGCTCATCAATGGAACCACCGACATTTGCCAGGCGTCGCGCTCTATGAGCGCGGCTGAGAAGACGAACCTTCGCGACCGCTACAACACACCGGGCGTGGAAATCCCGGTGGCGCGCGATGGCTTGTCCGTGTACGTGAATGCCGCCAATCCGGTGAAAGAGCTCACCATGGACCAACTTCGTCTGATCTTCACCGGCAAGATCACCAATTGGAAGGAAGTTGGCGGACCGGACGCGAAGATGATCATCTACTCGCGCGAAAATAGCTCGGGAACCTACGTGTTCTTCAAGGAGCACGTGCTCAAGAACGCCGATTACTCGCAACGCGCGCAGAGCATGCCAGGCACGGCCGCGGTGGTGAATGCCGTGTCCAAGGAGAAGAACGGCATCGGCTACGGCGGCGCTGCCTATGCCAAAGGCATCCACGTGCTGAACATCAAGAAGGATGCGGAGAGTCCGGCGGTCGAGCCCAACCTGGCGAACGTGCAGAGCGGAAGCTATCCGCTTTCCCGCCCGCTCTTCTTCTACCTGCGCAACAAAGCCACCGGCGATATCAAGTCGTTCATCGACTGGGTGCTCTCGGTCGAAGGCCAGGAGATCGTCACCAAGGTCGGGTACTTCCCGATCAAGTAGCCAAATATCCGCCGACCTTGGTCGGCCAGCCATTGCCAGCGGGGCAGGTCGATAATTCGATCTGCCCCTTGGTGTTTCTGCGGTCGCCGAATGGTTGCCTAGCTGTCACTCGCCTGAAACACCCGGCTTGCTACCATGTATTCAGCCAAGGAGGTTCACATGGCAACGGTCAAGCACGAGCAACGAGAAAGTGGCCTGACCCTGAATGCACCGGAGTCGATGCGCGAAGCGGAAGCCGCGCTTGAGCCGGCCGATTTCGAATTGGACGATAGGTTGCGTAGCCTGCGTCTCGACCAATGGTTTGCCATGGCAGAGGAAGGCATGCCCCTGTGGGTGTGCTAGCCAGGCACGATGTCCAAAGAGACAGTTATGCCGAATCGGCCTGGGGAGGAGAATCGCATCGAGTGCGCACCCCGCCGATTGGTGGACTTGGGCGCAAGTATCACCAGCCCCGTGGGGCGAACCGTCTATCGCTTGCTTGAACAGCCGATTGAAAGGTTTCTTTCACTCGATGCGCTCAACCGGTTGTACTCGGGCATGTCCCCAGTCGCCGGGGATCGCAGCTACTTTGCCACGGCCCTGCGCGGGCTTGGCGTGGACTACGATCTGGCTCCTGAAGATGTGGCGAAGATCCCGGTAAGTGGGCCTCTGGTTATTGTCGCCAATCATCCCTTCGGGGCGGTCGATGGGCTGATCCTTGGGGACATCCTGACCCAGGTTCGGCCTGATTTTCGCCTCATGGCGAACGAGCTATTGCATGGCATACCCGAACTCCGGCCTTGGATTCTGCCCGTCGATGCCTTCGGTGGCCCACAATCTCAGACGCGCAACCTGTCGCAACTTCGACTCGCAATCAAATGGCTTGAGCAGGGCGGGGCATTGGGGATCTTCCCGGCTGGGACGGTGTCGCATTTGCAGCTGCGCAAGGGTTGCATCGCCGATCCAATCTGGCACAGGACCGTCGCGGGGCTGGTGCGCAGAACTGGCGCGACCGTCCTCACCATGTTCTTCGATGGACACAACAGCATGGTGTTTCAGCTTTCGGGCCTCATTCACCCCAAGCTGCGAACGGCGTTGCTGCCCTCGGAACTCGTGAAGCGAACCCATTCGCGCGTGGCCGTGCGCATCGGGCGACCCATCGAACCACACAAGGTGCGGCGCTATTCCGACGACGGCACCCTGACAAGCTACCTGCGTTTCAAGACGTACATGCTGAAATGGCGCGAGAGTCCCATCCGGCCGCGCTTTTCACCGCGAACGGCCGAGGGCACAGCCCAACCTGTGGCGGCAGCGCAGCCAGCCCTCCAATTGGCGAACGAGGTGTCACGCCTCCCAACTTCCTCGCTTCTCGCCGCGCAGGGGAAGTATCAGGTCTATCTTGCAGACGCCGCCAGCATCCCGTCCCTACTCGCCGAGATCGGCCAGCTGCGCGAGCGGACCTTCAGGGCCGTAGGTGAGGGCACCGGGCTGGCGTGCGATCTGGACCGCTTTGACAACCACTATCAGCATTTGTTCCTGTGGAACTCGGTACGCCACGAGGTGGTTGGCAGTTACCGGCTGGGCAAGGTCGATGAAATCCTCAAAAAGCAGGGCGCAGAGGGCCTCTACACGAACACGCTCTTCAAGCTCAAACCCGGCCTGCTCGACCGGCTTGGTCCGGCGCTCGAAATGGGACGGTCCTTCGTCCGGCAGGAATACCAGGGCCAGGCCATCCCGCTGGCGCTGATCTGGCGAGGTATCGGCGAGTATCTTGTGCGCAATCCGACCTACAAAGTGCTGTTTGGTCCGGTGAGCATCAGCAAGGAATACGAAGGCCTATCGAAGCGGCTAATGGTGGAATTCCTGGCCAAGCGTTTTGGTCACGACACGCTCGGCCCCCTGGTCAAGCCGCGCAATCCCCTGCGCGACCGCTTGAGCCGCCAAGAGCGCGAGGCACTGGCCGCGCTGGTGCGCGATGCGGATGACGTCTCGGCCTTGGTTTCGGAGATCGAGGCCGACCGCAAGGGCTTGCCCATTCTGTTGCGGCACTACTTGCGCCTCGACGCCTTCCTGCTCAGCTTCAATCTCGACGCCAGCTTCGGCAATTGCATCGATGGGCTTATTGTGGTCGATCTTCGGACGGCCGAGCCCAAATTGCTGAGGCGCTACCTGGGCGACGCCGGCTACGAGAGTTACTGCCGCGTACAGGGATCGACCCCGGTACTAGCGCTGCGGACGCGGTCGTAGATTCGTCTTGTTCAGGGCACGGGCCGCAGCTTGCGGCGCTCGAACAAGAACTCACTCCTGCGGCTGGCGGAGGTCATCTGCTTGACTTTGCGCTTGAGTGACGCCGCCACTTGAGCCAACGCTCCTGGGTGTCCAGCGCTCTGCAGGGCCTCGCAGGGAACCACGGCCACACTCAAGGTGACGAGCGGAACCTCGACCTCCTGGCCTCGGCGATCTGTGGCGCGGAAGAAGCCGCGCTCGACGTCCCCGGGGTTGAACAAATCAACCTTTGCAAGATCGAACTGACGGCATAGGGCTTCGACTTGCTTTGCGGCAACCCCAGCCGGCGACACGATGACGAAATCGTCGCCGCCGATGTGTCCCAGTTTGGCCGCCGAGGACAGCGTGGGCAGCACGCGCGAAAGCACGCGCGCCAGACACCGGAGCAGCTCGTCCCCGCGCAAGAAGCCGTAGCAATCGTTGTACTCCTTGAACCGATCCAGGTCGGCATAGAGCACGTGTGCATCTCTTTGATCGAAGGCGCGCAGGATCCAGCTTTCGATGCTGCGGTTACCGGGTAGGCCAGTCAGCGGACTCGAACCTTGAGCCGATTGAACCTCCAGCGCCGTCGAGCGCATGATGAGCTGGCGGATGGTGACGGTCCCGACTAGGTTCCCGGTTTCATCCACGACAATCACGGGGTCGTAGATCTCGTCCTGCGGCCGCTCCATGGCTAGCTTCGCCAGTGCCGTGACGTTGATGGAATCCTCGACGATGAGGGGCGTGGGGCGGGCCAGCTCTTCGGCCGGCTTCCATTGGAAGAGGTGGTAGCCGACTGGGCCGCCGGTCTTGTAGTAGTAGTGCTGGCGGGTGATGAGCCCGATGGGGCGCTCCTGGCGAAGAATGGTCAGATGGTCGAGCGTGGGTTGGTGACGGAAGATGCGATCCACGTCCTCGCCGCGTTTCTCCTTTTCGCGAATGGTCGCGCAGCGAATTGCGAGCGGTCCGACCGTCTCGTTGAGATCGGACTCGCGGTAGTTGAACTGGCGCATGACCCGGCGCAACTCGAGACGCGTTTCCTCGGTCGGCTCAGGAGGCATTCCGGCTGGCCTGGCGAAGAGGTAGCCTTGGGCGTAGCGCACGCCCAAGCGCGCCAGGGTTTCCAGCTCTTCCCAGGTTTCCACGCCCTCGGCGATGAGAGCGGCGTCCACGCTGGCCGCGAACGCAATCAGCGACTTCACCAGTTGCTGCTTGTAGGCGTGACGATGAATGTCGCGCGAGAGCGTCATGTCGAGCTTCATGAAATGCGGCGAGCATGTCACGAGGGTGACGAGGCCGGAGTGGCCGGCTCCGAGGTCGTCGAGCGCGATCCTGAACCCTTGCGCAACGTAGTGGCGAATCTGCCGCTCGAAGGCGGCGTAGTCCGTGATGGACTCCCGCTCGGTGATTTCGATGATAAAGTTGCGTTGATCGAGTCCGAGGCCCGCGATCTCCGCCTGCATGTGTCCGCCATGCAAGCGCCCATCGCCGATGGCGTTTGGGCTGACGTTGATGAAGAACGAACGGGAGCGCAGCAGCGGAGGAAACACGGCGATCGTGTGCAAGGCGACGTCGCGGCAAACTTGTTCCAGTTCGGAGATCAGGCCTAGAGCCTCCGCCGTGGCGAAGATCTCGGCCGGCGAAGGAGACGATTCGGGACCCCGCGACAGAATCTCCCACGCCAGAACGGTGCCGTGGTGCAGGTCGACGATAGGTTGAAAATGGGTTGTGATTTGTCGTTTGTCGATGATGGCGCGGACAGCAGCTTCTCGCCAGTCGACTTGCGTATGAACCGGCTGCTCTTCCACCGTGTTACCCAACCAGTCCAAGTTGGTTCATCCTACTACCCTGGTCGAAAAGGAATTGCTACAGAATGGAAAACCTCGCGGTGCCCAAGAAGTCGGCGGTTTCCGGACAAGTGGTAGCCAGAACGACAACTAGCCACCACTGCGTTCGCTTCAGCGCACGAGAGCGCGGTTCTCCCAATTGCGCCGCTCAATGCGCGTCTTTGGTTCGTACGTCCACCCGCGAGCGGCGCGAAGTTGTTCGAGAACGCTGGCCCCGAATAGGAGCGGAACCGCCGTTGCACGGATCCATCGTGCAACGCCTCCGCATTCGGCGTTGAGCTGCCGCCGAAGCGACCCCACCTGCTCTCGAGCGGACGGTCTGTTTTCCAGAGCGAGTCTGTACTCCATCGTTCGGAGGCTGGCGTCCATGATGGGTTTGTAGATCAGTTCTTCACGGCGAAATCGTCGGCGCACCCGGGGATCGGGATGGCCAGAATACCTCCGCCAGCCGGCGAGCATGGTCTTGAATAGCCGGTAGACGCTGGGGCCATTTCTCTCGTAGTCGCGACGAAATGCCCAATCGAGAAGCACCTTGGATTCGTCCCGTGAAATCTTGGGATGCTGGAAGTTGAACTTAAACTGTCCATGGGTGTCCGCGTAGGGAACCTCCGGAAGCAGGGATCCTTCTTGCAAGCAATGATCATGGAGGGGTGTTCCCGGCATTGGCGTGTAAAGCATGAACTGATGGAAATCCGTCTCGTGAGAGACGGCGTACTCGATCTCCTCGCGCACATTTTCGACCGTGTGGTGCGGCAGACCGACGATAGAGGATCCGATCGTTGTGATGCCGTGCTCATGAAGGCGCCGGACCATAGCGATGGTGTCGGCGTTTTCGAGCTTCTTGTAGTCGGAGACCGGCGATTCCAGCCCGAGCCAGATCCAGGACACGCCCAACTCCACCAGGGTTTCGATCGAGTATTGCGCAATGGCGTTGGCAGACGAGAAGACGTAAAGCGCCCAGGACTTGTTCTGTTCGCGCATTCGACCGAGCAACCGCATTGCGCGATCGCGATGAAGCAGAAAGTTTTCGTCGAGCAGGAAGAATGCCGATGAATGAAGCTGGGAGTCGATGTCGCAAAGTGCATCGAACAGCTCGTCGCCGTCTTTGAAGAAATTGTGCACCTTGCCCTTGCCGCCGAAAAAGGCGGAGGTGCAGCAGAAGTCGCAGCCCATCGGACAACCCACCGAAGGCGCGACCACAGCGGGCAGCGCCGCGCGCGGGATCGGCAAAGGCAGGCCCATGAAGCGAAATCCGAACGACGAACTGACCGCGGGATGGCGAATGGGCGCTGACGGATCCTCGCCGAGAAAGCGCCGCATCCACTCGACCCCTTCTCCCTTCACGACATGATCGGCGTCGACCATGGCTTCCAGGGAAGGGATTGCGGCGACGTGGCCGCCCACGACAATCCTGGAGCGCGGCGACAGTGCGCGCGCGATCTCGCACATCTCTTTGACCTTGCCGACGTTGGCCACGATGGATGAGAGTCCGATGATGTCGTAGGGATGGCTGGTGAGTTCGCGCCTGAAGATCTCCAGCGTCGGAAAATCGAGCACTGTGCAAGGCACTGAGATATTTGCTTGGATCAGCCGGATCCCCAGAGACGGATGAAACACCCGAAGCGAGAAAGAACCTTGCTCGCGGGTGACTTGATTATGAAAGAGCTCCATTGGGTTTATGGCACGGCTGCCATATTCGTCGTCTTGACAATACGGCCCAAACACCGACGAGAGGAGCACGCAAATGCCCTTCCGCACAGGTTGGTCGAAGCTCTGTTTCGCTCTATCCACTGCCGTCCTGCAAAATGGCTGATGATGTAACTTACGTCAACCTCTTGTTGCGCGGCGACCTTTGCAGCAATTCTGTGACCGAAGTGTCTCGCGCGCGATCGGGCGGCCTTTCGCCGTCGAATACCCTCCATTCTCGACTGAAAACCTGGTTGTTGTGTTTCGGAACCCGACCTGTCCACGCACGCTGAGTGCTTCCAAACCGTAACAAACCAGAGTCGACCATCCGGAAATGGTAACGCGGCCACGGGCAGTCCCGGCCGAAGCAGGCTCGTCGGAACAGCATCTCCAAGTGCGGCGATCCAGCAGAAGGTCCGCCTCAGCGCACCGTCAACAGCCAATGTGGTTTGCCGTGGGGCGATTCGATTTCCGGACACCAAGGGGTCTGCCGGCCTGGTTCGCAAAGGCGGGCGCATTCCCTGGAGGAGTGCCAACCTGATCTCGACCAGGTGGGCGTCCGATGTTGCGAAAGTGTGACGCGGGATCTGCTCGCAAACGGGCGTAGGCTGCGCGCGGACCCAATATGGCTCTGCAAGCCGGCCAGCTTTTTGGAAACTACCGTGTTGTTCGCCTGCTCGGCGAGGGCGGATTCGGAGAAGTCTACCTTGTCGAGAACCCACTGATCCAGCGTCCCGCTGCTGTGAAGGTCCTGCATACGGCGTTGGCGCACGATGCAGAGCAGTCTCGATCCTACGCCCCGTGACCATAGCTTTCGCCATCGTGCTTGCCACCGAGCGCCGAGTTCCGCATCGCCCGTGCTTTCCGGAGATCGTCCACCATCCTCAGGAACTCGCGGACGTTACATTCGTGTAACAACACAATGACCCGTGTTGACGAAGCCCCATCGGCTGCTATCGTAAATATACGATAGTTGCCTACCTTCAGTGAGGGACAGCAATGCAAGTCCTTTTGGTCGTCGATGACTCCGAAGATTCCACGCGAGCTGTAGAAGCCGTTCAACGGAGGGCGTGGCCGCAGGGAGCGAAGGTCCTTGTTCTCGCCGTTGTGCCTCGGCATCGCGTTCCACCGCCGCCGCCACCTATGCTAATGGCTCTCCGCGCCGACTGGCGCGAACGGCGTGATGAGGGTGGTCACGCTAGGGCTCTGGTTGAACTCGTGGTCGAGGCGCTGAAGACCGACGGTGTGGAGGCTGAGGGCAAGGTCCGATTGGGCCATTCTTGCGCAGAGATTCTGAAAGAGGCGCGCGAGCGGTCTGCAGATCTGATCGTGATTGGTTCGTCGAAGCTGACTCTCCTGCGGCGGTTTCTGGTTGGCCGTGACCTCGCGTCTTCTGTGGTAACGAGAGCCCCTTGCTCCGTCGAGGTGATTCGCGGAAAGCAGGAAACCGCCCTCGCTTGGCAGAACGCTCGCGATGGCAGGACGGCAGCTCGACATGCCAGCGGTCCAGCCCCGTCTCGACGCGCCGGGTTCGGACAACAGCACGAACTGGAAGGCGTCGGTCGATCCCGACATTGACGAAGGCCATCCGGTCTATTATCGTTCGTTTACGATGAAGAGACCCAAGATCGCCGATCCTTGTTGTCCGCCCGCGAACGAGCAGGAGGATCTGCGTCCGGTCGAAGGCGTGGAGGCGGATGAAGAGTTGGCGAGACTATCCAAGGCCCTGGGACACCCGGCGCGGGTCAAGATCCTGCGCGTTCTCGTTCGAAGAACCACCTGCATCTGCGGCGACATTGTTGGCGAGCTGTCGCTTGCACAGTCCACCGTTTCACAGCACCTCAAGGTGCTCAAAGACGCCGGACTCATCCGGGGCGACGTCGACGGTCCGCGTAGCTGTTACTGCATCCAGCCCAGGACGCTCCGGCGCCTGAGGGCACTCATAGGGGGAGTCTGATGTCATGAGTGATCCAATCAAGGTATTGTTTGTTTGCATCCACAACGCAGCACGAAGCCGGATGGCGGAAGTGCTGCTGCGCAGTCTTGGCGGGTCGCACTTCGAGGCCACGAGCGCCGGCTATGAGCCCCACGAGGTCAACCCTCTTGTCGTCGAAGCGTTGCAGCTTGTCGGACTTTCTGTCGCTCAGCCCGGACCGCAGCCCTCGGTTTTCGATTTGTTCAAGGCGGGCAAGATGTTCGCGTACGTCATCTCAGTTTGCGATGACGAGCACGAGCAAAAGTGTCCGATCTTCGCTGGCGTCACGCAACGACTCTCATGGACCTTTCCGGATCCAAGCACCTTTACAGGCAGTCATAGAGAGCGCCTCGCGCGTGTGGTCGAGGTTCGGGAGGCGATCCGCGAGCGCATCGAGACATGGCTTAGGACCCTCGACATCACCCCGACCCCGACCATGTGAACGGACCCCAATAAGGAATCGACCAAGATGCGGACCTCGAAGACCGGCGTCGCCGGCAAGCTATCCTTCCTCGACCGATACCTGACACTTTGGATCTTCCTGGCCATGGGGCTTGGGATCTTGCTTGGATTCACGGCTCCGGGATTCACGACGGCGCTTAACCGCATGAGCGTAGGCACGACCTCGATCCCGATTGCCGTCGGGCTTATCCTCATGATGTTCCCGCCGCTCGCGAAGGTGCGCTACGAGGAGATCGGCATGGTCTTCCGCAACAAGCGCGTGCTCGTTCTCTCGCTGGTCCAGAACTGGATCATAGGCCCGATCTTAATGTTCGGGCTCGCGGTCGTCTTTCTGCACGACAAGCCTGAGTACATGCTCGGGCTCATCCTCATCGGCCTCGCACGTTGCATCGCCATGGTGATTGTGTGGAACGACCTCGCAAAGGGCGACACTGAGTATTGTGCGGGCCTAGTCGCGCTCAATTCGATCTTCCAGGTCCTATTCTTTTCGGTCTACGCATATTTTTTCGCCACGCTCCTGCCACGGTGGCTGGGAATCCAAGGTGCCGTGGTCAACATCACCATCGGTGAGATCGCGAAGAGCGTCGCTATCTACTTAGGCGTGCCGTTTGCCGCCGGATTTCTTACGCGCCGTGTGCTTGTAAGCGCGAAGGGTCGGGACTGGTACGAGAAAAACTTCGTGCCGCGAATCGGGCCGATCACGCTTGTCTCGCTGCTCTTCACCATTGTCGTGATGTTCTCCCTCAAGGGCGAGACCATCGTGCAACTCCCGCTCGATGTGCTCCGCATCGCGGTCCCGCTCCTAATCTACTTCGTGCTGATGTTCGCCGTGTCGTTCTTCATGAGCAAGCGCGTGGGCGCGAACTATAAACAGTCCGCCACGCTCTCCTTCACGGCGGCGTCCAACAATTTTGAGCTAGCCATCGCGGTGGCCATCGCAAGCTTCGGCATTCACAGCGGGGCGGCCTTTGCCGCCGTTATCGGCCCGCTCGTCGAGGTTCCCGCGCTAATCGGACTCGTGAACGTCGCCCTTTGGGCGCAGAAGCGCTACTTCCCAAACGCGCCGCTTGAGGTCGCGCCGCCCGCGTGCGCGGCCGTAGGCGTCTCCAGCTCTCCATCGAAAGCCTAAAACCATGACCGACGACACTAAGAGCATCCTCTTCCTCTGCGTCGCAAACTCTGCGCGCAGCCAAATGGCCGAAGGGCTGGGCCGCATGATCTTCGGCGACCGCATTCCGGTGCAAAGCGCAGGGAGCGAACCCTCGAAGGTCAACCCATACGCAATCGAGGTGATGTCCGAGATCGGCGTCGACCTCACGACGCACTACTCGAAGTCCGTCCAGGTGATCGACCGCGCCACGGTCGGCACGGTCATCACCCTCTGCGCCGAGGAGGTGTGCCCAGTGTTTCTCGGGAAGGTGCGGCGCATTCACTGGCCGATTCCCGATCCGGTTAGTAGGGATCCGTCGATCCCGCGCGAGGAGATGCTGGCGCGATTTCGCGCCGCGCGTGACGCCATTCGCGGAATGCTTGAGCAATTCGCGAAAGAAGAATTGCTCTCGGCATGAGGTCGCATGGCCAACGTCCTCAACGTCGTTCTTGCGCTCACCGTTCTCGCTCCAGAGTTCGCTTGCCGGCAAAATCCGAGTGGGGGCTTTGACTTCAACGCCGAGGCTGAGCGGATGCAGCGGCTAACGATATCTGCGGGTGGGCAGATGATGGAGCAGCATCCAGTGGTGCGAACCCCAGCGGCCAATCGCCAAGAGTGGCGAGTCGCCAGCGAGATTCCATGGACGAGCTACGCAAAGGAGATAACTCGCACGCTCGAACCATCCTACCGTTGCGAGGCTCGCTCGGAGGCGCGCACCGCGTGCGTGCGCCAGCTTCCTGGCGATCTTCTTCGTCTTGAGTTGGTGGCCGAGCCCGCCAGGGTTGGGCTTTGCGTTCGGATTTCCTTGGAGATGCACCCTGACTGAGCTTGTGGATTTTCGGCAGTCGCCATGACACGCATTCTCGTAGTCGAAGACGAAAGGGACATCCGCGAGGTCCTCGCCTACAACCTCGGGAAGGCCGGACACGAAATGCTGGCCGCAGACAGCGGCGCGGGTGCGCTGGCTTCAGTGCGCGAGACACGACCAGACCTCGTGCTGCTCGACCTCATACTGCCGGACGTTTCGGGAGTCGAGATTTGTCGCCACCTCAAGCGCGATCCGTCCTTGTGCCAGATTCCCGTGATCATGCTGACTGCCCGAAGTGAAGAGGCCGACCGCGTCGTGGGGTTTGAGATGGGTGCGGAAGACTACGTGGTCAAGCCGTTCAGCGTGCGCGAACTCATCCTACGCGTGGGGGCCGTTCTTCGCCGATCGCGCAACCTTCCTGTGCTGACAGAGCCAGAAAATGAGATCAGTTTCGGGCGCCTGCGCATCAATCAGGGTGCACACCGAGCCTGGGTGAACGGAAATGAAATAGCTCTGACGCCTATCGAGATGAAGCTTCTGTGCAAGCTCCATTCGTGCCGCGGTCGTGTACAGACGCGTGGAACTCTGCTCGACGAGGTCTGGGAGGCAAGCCCGGAAAACACGACACGGACTGTGGACACGCACATCAAGCGGCTACGCGAAAAGCTAGGCCCGGCGGGCGCTTATGTCGAAACCGTTCGAGGGATCGGCTATCGCTTCGCCCACACACCTGAAGGAATATCTTCAGAGTGAAGATGAGGCAGAGCTACGTGAAATTCCTTGCTCGTCAGCGTTGTTCCTATCCCCGTATCTTGATGACGTCGGCATCATGCGTCCTGGAGCAAATTACACCGCACTCACCTTGCCGCGGTACTGCTGCTGGATGGTTCGCAGGCCCGAGAGCGTCGGTTCGTGCTGCATGCTCTCGAACGCGGACGAGCTACTGATCAGCCGCAGAGTGAACCGCTCTGAGCAACTTCGCCAGAACGGCGAAGGTCATCGCCGCGACCACCGCGAACAACACGGCCACTGCCCATTGGACAGCAATGCGCCTCAGCGCCATCGCCAGCACCATGCCGCCGATCGCAGACACCATCAGCGCGGCGAACCAGAGCATTAGCGGCGAGAGTAAGAGGCCCAGCGGGCGGCGCCGCAGCAGCGAGATGCCGGAGAGCAGAAGCCCCGGCAGCAGCAGCGACAGGTCGAGCACGTGCACCGGGTTGGTCAGCAGGCCCGCTTCCACCACGCTCGGCGGCGGCGCGCCCCGGAGCAGCGCGGGCACGATTTCCGACAGCCAGATCAGCGCGAACAGCGCCCCGAACGCCACTTGGGTGACGCCAGCCAGCCGCACCGGCACACGCTCCGCAACGAACCACGACGGCACGGTGTTGCCTTGCAGGACGCCGCCCAGGCTGGCCAACGAAAAGAACGACAGCCCGAGTACCGCGCAGTAGAGCAGGAACAGCACATTGAAGTGTACCGCGAAGGCGTATGCCAGGAATCCGTAGACCAGGTAGACAAGTCCGCCGCCGAGCAGTAGCAGTGCCCGCCGCGAGCCGCGCGCGGCCCGATGCCCCGACAGCGCCATCCACGGAACCACCACCAGCAAGTTCACCCAGTCCTGACCAGTTCCCTGCGCCGCCCAGGTCGACGTCTCTCGCGCATAAGTCGAGGGCAACGGGATTCCGCCGAGCGCGGCAAGGGCTAGCAGCGCCACGAGCGCTGGTGCGGCGCGCACGGCGAAGGTGCGGTGGAAGCCATCGCCGGTCATGCCCTTGGCCGGAGCCTGCCGCCGGGCCCCGTCTCCGGCGCCGGCTCCAAAGACTTCGTGTGGCGCAGCCAGCAGAGCCCGACGAGCACGATCGCTACCCCGAGCGCAAGGTAGAACGCCTGCAGCGGAGGTCTGTTGGTGTAGCCCACGATGGCGATCTCGACGGCGAGCCAGACGATCAAGGCCTCGCCGGTCGCGCAGGCGAGGAGCGGGGCCAGGCGATGGCGCCGCCAGGTCAGGACCGCAGCGGCCAACGGTCCGATCCCGATAACGAGGAACAGGATCGCGCCCGGCACGGAATAGTCGACGAAGGGCGAGCCGTCGAGCGCCGAGAGCGGGAGCGGAATGATCTCACCACGGGGTCCCAGCAGCAGCGCCGCTCCGCCGCCGAGCGCCCCAATAGCCAGGAAGACCTCGAGGGCGATGGCAATCCTGGCCCAGGATGTGACCGGTCCAGGTGGGGTAATGGCGCCATCCGCTCCGAGAATTGTGATCATCTCAATCGCCTTCCTTCGTCCGCCGAAAACGCAGACTGCCACGAGTGGAGTACACGCAACTGCGGCGTCTTCTTGTGTTGATGGCCCTCCATGCGGGCGAGCACGCCATCGAGCATCTGGATGGCGTCCAGGAGGTGCGGACCTTTGTTGAGCATCACGCATTCGGCCCGGTTGGCCATGGCAGCGTCCGTCACCTCCGCGCGCGTTGGCAAGCCCTCCTTGGCCAGTCTTTCCAGCACCTGCGTGGCCCAGATGACCGGCACGTGGGCAGCTTCGCACAGCCACAGAATCTCCTCTTGCATCTCCGCGATGCGCTGGAAGCCGAGCTCGATGGCCAAGTCTCCGCGAGCGATCATCACTGCGGTGGGAACTTTGCCCGCGGCATGCACGATCAGTTCGGGCAGGTTGCGAACAGCCAGTTTGGTTTCGATCTTCAACACTAGGGCGGGCGGTTTTCGATCGCTCGGTACGCGTTTGGAGATCTCCTCCAATAGGGCTTCGATATCGGCTTCCGTCTGCACGAACGAATAGCCGATCATGTCGGCATGTTGCGCGACGAAGGTGAGGTCGATTCGGTCCTTCTCTGTGAGCGACGCAACTTCGAAATCCGTGTCCGGGAAGTTCAGCCCCTTGTCCGCGCGGATCTTGTGGCCTTGCGAGGGCGCATGCGTGATTTGGATTACCACTCCGCCGGCAACTCGCTCTAGGGCGCGAGTGCCAATAAGACCATCGTCAATATACACGCGCTCGCCGGCACTCAGACGATCGAGCGCTTGAGGCAATGTGCAACCGACAACCGGTAACCGGCCTTTGTGCTTCCCATGGTTGTGGTGTGAAGCCTGCTTCAGGTTGGATGCGGCTGTCAGCAGAAGCTTGTCGCCGACTTGATACACGTCTTTGTCATGTTTCTTGGGACGAACCGTTCGAACCTTGGGTCCGCCCAGATCCATGAGCACGTGAATGGGTTCGCGCGATCCGAGCTCGCGCTCTGCAACCCGGAGGGTCCGCAGCATCCCGCTCCAGATCTCGGAGGTGTCGTGCGCGCAATTGATACGCACGCAATCCACTCCGGCATGAACCAACGCCTGCATCCAGGGCAAGTCCTCCGAAGCTTCGGTGGGCAAGGTCACCAAAATACGCGTGTGGCGTAGCGCCTTGATACCGCCGAAAAGCGACTCGGCTTCTCGCGCAATCACCTGGGTTCCGGTGAAGACCGCTTCGTCGTCCGGATACGGCGGCAGGGTGCTAGGGTCGCGATCGCACATGGCGCCCAAGGTCGCGATGACCGCGTCCAGGGTGGCTTGGACGTGCGATTCGCAGCGTCCGAGCGACGAAAGGCCCCAGCGCATCAGCGCGAGCTGGAGGCCGGGCAACTCGTGTCGCCGCAAGGCGAGATAGCGGGCGAGATTTTGCGCGGATTCGGCGAAACCAGGGCGTGCGATAGCGGGCTGCCAGGCACCGAAGATCTCATCCGCATTCGAAAGAACCTCACTCCGAAGTTTCTGCATGACCTCCAACAGGCCAGCAGGTGTTTGAATGCTGGTCAAGCAGGCACACTCTCAAGAAAAGTCGCTGCGACTCATGCGCGAGAAGTGGCGGATATCCTCGCCGGTCACGATGAAGATCACCCGCTCGGCCACGTTCGCGGCGTGATCCCCGATCCTCTCGATATACTTGGAAATGGCCTGCACGCGCGTGGCGCGAAAGATGTTTTCGGGGCTTTCGCGCATGCGGCTCAAAACGTCGTTGAAGATTTGCGAATAGTACGCATCGACGACCTCGTCCTTGTCAATGACCCGGGTGGCACTTGCAACATCCTGGCTCCTCAGCGCCTCCACCGCTTCAGTCAACATTTCGCGCGCGGTGAGCATCATTCGCATCAGGTCCTCATAAGGGATCAGCGGTGGTTCGCGCCCAAGCTCCACGACCCGTCCGGCGATGCTGACGCCCAGATCGCCGATCCGCTCCAGATCGATGACCAACTTCAGCGCCGAGGTCAAGAGGCGCAGGTCACCGGCCACCGGTTGCCGGCGCGCAAGGATCTCCAGACAAAGGTGGTCTATCTCCAATTCCATGGAGTCCGTCTCATCGTCCCCGAGGATGATCCGATTGCCGAGCTCGCCGTCGCTTTCCAGCAGCGCCTTTCCAGCCGACTCCAGAACGTGGTCCACGTGTCGACCCATCTCGAAGATCCGCTGCCGGACGGACTCCAGCTCTGCTTCAAACTCCTGGCTGGTATGCTGGCGCAGGCTCATCCGAACCTCCCCGTGATATATTCCTCGGTCTGTTGCTGGGCAGGTCTCGTGAACAACGTCTTCGTGTCGCCGAACTCCACCAGGTGGCCAAGATACATGAAGGCCGTGTAGTCCGAGACGCGCGCGGCTTGCTGCATGTTGTGGGTCACAATCGCGATGGTATAGTCCCGCTTGAGCTCGGTGATGAGCTGTTCGATCTTTTGCGTCGAGATAGGATCCAGCGCGGAGGCTGGCTCGTCGAGGAGCAGGATGTCCGGCTTCACGGCCACGGCGCGGGCGATGCAAAGCCGCTGCTGCTGTCCGCCCGACAGCGCGGTTCCATCTTGGCGCAGCTTATCCTTGACTTCGTTCCACAGGGCGGCTTTCTCCAGCGCCCATTGCACGCGCGCCTCCATGTCGGGGCGCGAGAGACGCTCGTAAAGATGGACGCCGAAACTGATGTTGTCTTGAACCGACATCGGGAATGGAGTCGGCTTTTGAAACACCATCCCCACCTTGGCGCGCAGCAGGTTGACGTCGTCCGTACGATCGAGAAGGTTGCGGCCACCGAGCATGATCTTGCCGGTCGCGCGCTGCCCAGGATAGAGTTCGTAGATACGGTTCAAGGCTCGCAGCAGCGTGGATTTGCCACAGCCGGACGGGCCGATGAAGGCCGTGATCTGGCGGTCGTGAATGTCCAGATCGATGTCGTGCAGGGCCTTGTACTTTCCGTAGAAAAAGCTTAGGCCTCGGATCTCCAGCTTGGGGCTCCCGGCGGGCGCGGTCTTCTTGGCTGGAATACTGGCCGCCGGGTGCAGGGAAACCTCGGAGCGCGCAGGGGCGGAGGTTTCCTTGCTGGTGGTTTCATGGCTCATAGGCGAGGGCTCTGGTGATTCCATGTGTCGACTCACGATCTCGTGCGCCTCATGAGCATCCTGGCGGCGATGCTGATGAGAAGGATGGTGACGGTGATGAGCAGCGCGCCGGCCCACGCCAAGTGTTGCCAATCTTCGTAGGGGCTCATCGCGAACTGGAAAATCACCGCCGGCAAATTGGGAAACGGTCGGCTCATATCGGTGCTCCAGAACTGGTTATTGAGGGCGGTGAACAGCAGGGGCGCGGTTTCGCCGCTGATCCGCGCCATCCCCAGCAAGATGCCGGTCATGATCCCAGGCAAGGCGCTGCGGTACACGATGACGATGGTGACCTTCCAGCTCGGCGCTCCGAGCGCGGCCGCCGCCTCACGCAAGCTGTCCGGCACTAGCCGCATCATGTTTTCGGTGGTTCGTACCACGACCGGCAACACGATCAACGCCAGGGCCACCGCGCCCGCCCACCCGGAGAAGTGCCCCACCCGCAACACGATCAGACCATAGACGAAGACGCCTATGATGATCGACGGGGCGCTAAGCAGGATGTCATTGACGAACCGGACGATCCAACCGAGGCGCGACGTTCGTCCGAACTCCGCCAAGTAGGTCCCGGCGAGAATGCCCGCCGGCGCGCCCATGCCCACGCCGACGATGGTGAGGATCACGCTGCCCATGATGGCATTGGCCAGACCTCCGTTCGCTCCAGGGGGTGGCGTGGATTCGAGAAACAGCCGCGTGCCGATCCACTGCAGCCCGTTGCCGAAAAGCGTCCACAACAACCAGACGAGCCAGAATAGGCCAAAGAGCGTCGCGAGAATCGACAGCGTGAGGCCGATCCGATTCGCCACTTGTCGGCGAAGGTAGAGGTTCAAGTTCTCTCCCCCTCGCGCGCTCGCATCTTCATCAGCATGAGGCGCGCGGCGATGAGCACAATCAGCGTCAGCACGAACAGGACCAACCCCAGCGCGAGCAGGGACGACGTGTACAGCGGTGTGACGGCCTCCGTGAACTCATTGGCCAAGGTCGACGAGATGGTGTTGCCTGCCATGAATAGCGACAGGTTGACGTCGTGGGCGTTGCCAATGACGAAGGTGACGGCCATGGTTTCGCCCAAAGCCCGCCCCAGGCCGAGCATGATGCCTCCGATGACCCCCACGCGCGTATACGGCAAGATCACCCGCCACACCACCTCCCAGGTCGTGCAGCCGAGTGCGTAGGCCGATTCCCGCAGGGTTGCCGGCACCGTCTCGAACACGTCACGCATGACGGCCGCCATGAACGGAATGATCATGATAGCCAGAATGAGTCCCGCCGTGAGCATGCCGATGCCCATGGGCGGGCCTTGGAAAAGCCGGCCCACAATAGGCCACGTTCCCAGGTGAGCCGTAAGCCAGGGTTGCAAGTGTGCCGCGAAGACCGGTGCGAACACGAACAGCCCCCACATTCCGTAGATGATGCTGGGGATAGCCGCCAAGAGCTCGATGGCAACGCCGATGGGCCGCTTCAGCCAGCGCGGCGCAAGCTCCGTGATCACCAAGGCGATGCCGAAGCTCACCGGAACTCCCACGAGTAGCGCGATCGCCGACGTGACGACCGTGCCGTAGAGCGGGGCCAGGGCGCCAAACTGGCCAGTGACCGGATTCCATTCCTTGCTGGCCAGAAATTTCAGCCCGAAGACTTTCAGTGCCGGCCACGAGCCCGTCAGCAGCGTGACCAGCATGCCGAAGACCGAGAGCAACACCAGTGCCGCAAAAATCTGGGTCAGCCCGCGAAAGAACCGATCCCCGAGCGAACGAGAATGATCTCTCTCGTCCGACGGGTCAGGAGACTCGGGAGGTGCGCCCTCCTTCTCCTGTGTCGCGACGCCGACCGAGCTCACGTCGTACTCCTTTGGGCTGTCTACTTCTGAGCCTGCTTGTCGCCTGGCCAAAGCTTCTGACCGGCGCCGTCCTTCAGATCTTTCTCCCAGGCCTTCTCGACCAGGTCGACCACGTTCGTCGGCATGGGGAGGTAACCAAGCTCCTTCGCGGCCGCGCCCCCCTTGCGGTAGCCCCAGTCGAAGAAGCGCAGCACCGCGCGGCCGATCTCGCCATCTTTCTGCTGGCGGTGAACCAGCACGAAGGAGGCTCCCGTGATGGGCCACGAGGCGGCGCCCGGCTGGTCGGTAAGCACCATGTAGAAGCCGTGCGCGTGCGTCCAATCGGCACCCTTGGCGGCCGCCTGGACACTGTCGTCCGTGGGGTCGACGAAGGCGCCGTCGTGGTTTTTCAGCTTGGCGTGGGCGAAGTGATTCTGGATTGCGTAGGCAGACTCGACGTAGCCGATGGCACCATTGATGCGCTGAACGTACGAGGCCACACCTTGGTTCCCCTTGCCGCCCACGCCGGTCGGCCATGCGACTGACTTGTCGTTGCCGACGTTCTTCAACCAATCGGGGCTGACCTTGGCCAGATAATTGGTGAAGATCCAGGTCGTACCAGAGCCGTCCGAACGGTGCACAACCGTCACGGCCGTGTCGGGAAGCTTGAGACCTGGGTTGCTTTGCACCAGCCGTGGGTCATTCCACTTCTTGATTTTGCCCATGAAAATATCCGCCAGCACGTCCGGCGTCAGCTTCAGCTCGCCCCCTTTGATGCCTGAGATGTTGATAACCGGCACCACCCCACCCATGACCACCGGGAACTGAATCAGGCCGGCCTTGTCCAACTCCTCGGGTTTGAGGGGCGCGTCGGAGGCACCGAAATCGACCGTTCCTTCCGTGATCTGCTTGATGCCGCCACCCGACCCTATAGCCTGGTAGTTCAGCTTGACGTGCGTTTCCTTCTCGTAGGTGTCGGCCCACTTCGAATAGACCGGGTACGGAAACGTCGCCCCCGCACCGGAGATGGTGGGCGATTCGCCTGCGAAGGCGACTGCCCCCATCAGCGTCGCGCTGACAGCGGCGACGACCATTCCTATCGATCTTCGGTCGATCATGCTGCTGCCCTTTCTTGTGTTTCGATTTGCGCGGTGGGAGATGTCCTCACCTTCGCCAGCGGAGTCTGGGCTCGCGATCTTCAAGCGCGCGTGCCAATTGCGTGACAAATCGAAAGGCGTCCTCGGCTGATCACTCGCCGGGAGCAATATTGAGAGCGAGCGTCTCCGGAATGAACGTGAAGTCGGCATAGGAAAGCTCGCCCTCTGGTGGATGCCAGACGGCCTGGCCGCGAGTCGGAAGCCATCGACCGGCTATTTCTTGCCAGCCTTCAATCGGGGTTGTCCAACGGCAGCGCGTGACTTTTGTCGCATCTCGCGAGTCCGAGTAGAAGCGGTCGGTGGTCTCGAAGTTCACCGGCGCCCCGCGCTGGTCGATGAACACGCGGGCGGTGACGGTGCGGCCATGGTCGGTGAGGGCGACGTCGAATGAGTCGGCATCGACTTGCGACCAGCGGACCTCGGGCACGAGTAGCATTGACGGTGCGACAAAGATCCCGTCGTTGAGGTAAGTGACCAGTTCGCCGATGTCATAGGGCTCGCCGGTTCCGTCGCCGACGGTGAAGATATCGAGCAAGCGTATCAGCATCCGCCCTCGCCCTTCTTGGTAGGTGTCGCGGGCAAGAACGGTCACGACTCCGAGAAGGCGGAGGCGGATGTGGAAGATGCGCGCGAGAGCGAGGCGCGTGTTGTACTGCCAAGCCTTGCAATTCATCCAGGAGTCATTGCGCGAACGCCGGAAGCGCCCCGCGAATCCGAGCCGGAACGACCAATCGCGAGGCCGCCCGACAACGCGCATGAACCGCAAGTACCGGCGGACCGTCTCAGGTAGCGGATCGATGTCGGCATCGGTCACCACAGTCAGATTGACTTCGGGCCCTGGGCTCTGGGGCAGGTGAAGCGCGCCCAACTCTCGCATGAACTTCTTGCGCATGATTCCGCCGTGCATAAAAGCGAGTACCCTACCCCAGACGCATGTTGTCGATAAGTCTCGTCGCACCAGCGTACGCCGCCGCCAAGATGACCGCCGGGCCGCCGAGATACTCGACGTGCTCCAGCGTATCGGCATCTCGAACCTCGACGTAGTCGATGCGGCTCAGGCGATCCTTCATCGTGGTCAGCGCCGCATCGACCAGCGCGTCGGCACGTCGCTCGCCCGCGGCGAAAAGTTCGCTGGCCGCTGACAGGCCTTCCGAGACGGCGAGAGCGTGCGCTCGTTCCTCGACGGAGAGGAAGGCGTTGCGAGTCGACAAAGCCAAGCCATCCGGTTCGCGGACGATCGGGTGGCCAATGATTTCGACGGACAAGTTCAGGTCCGCGACCATGCGACGTATGACCGTAAGCTGTTGGAAGTCCTTCTCGCCAAAAATGGCGACATGCGGCCGCACGATATTGAACATCTTGCACACCACCGTGACCACGCCTGTGAAATGACCTGCGCGATGACCGCCGCACAGGCCTTGCGAAACACCGCGCACGTCGATGAAAGTCTGATAACCAGGAGCGTACATGTCCTTGACCTCGGGAACGAAGGCCAAATCTGTGCCCGCGCCTTGCGCCTTGGCCAGATCGCCGTCGAGGTCGGGTGGGTAGCGAGCCAAGTCTTCGCTGGGGCCGAACTGCGTGGGATTCACGAAGATGGAAAGCACGACGCGATCGGCGTGCTTGTGGGCGGCGGAAAGAAGCGAGACATGGCCCGCATGAAGAGCGCCCGTGGTGAGCACGAAGGCGATGCGCTCGCCGCGGGCACGGGTTGCATCGGACCAGGCGCTCATGGCCGCTGGCGTAGTGATGACTTGGACATTGGACATGTCCCTGTTTTGCCACGACCGGGGCGCGATGACGATGGGCGATCATCACAGCTCGAATCGCACATTGGTAGCACCTGCCCCTAGCTTCGCACGCAGCTGGGTTACGATCCGACAACGTCTGTGAGACAAACAGGTGAAATACTCTCAGAGCCGTAGATTCCTCACTTGTAACCTTCGTCGGAACCGGGTCAAGCTCGGCAGCGGAAGGCAGGTCATGAGATCTTTTTCGCGCATACCGGGAACGTGGACCACGAAGCGGGAGTTGATTCGGCTGTGAGCGGTCCCACCTACTTCATGGAAAGCGAGGAGGAGTCCCTTCGGCTCGACCTCAAGACCGACCCCGGAGCGGTCGAGGAGCAGGCGCGCTGGGCCGGCGTTGTTCCGGGTATGCGGGTGGTCGACCTGGGCTGCGGCGCCGGCAAGACGACCCAAATCCTGCATCGCCTCGCCCAACCAGGAGGCGAGGTTGTGGGGATTGACCACTCCCAACAGCGAATCGACTACGCAATGGAGCACTACGCCGAGAGCGGCATCTTCTATGTCGTGAGAGACGCTCGCGGATCGCTCTCCAATCTGGGGCGGTTCGATCTTGTGTGGGTTCGTTTTTTGCTCGAGTACTACGAGCAACTGTCCTACGAAATCGCAAAGAACGCTTACCAGCTACTGAGTCCGGGCGGTACCCTCTGTCTGCTCGATCTCGATCACAACTGCCTGGGGCACTTCGGCGCGTCCGAACGCCTGGAAAGAACCATGCGGAACATGGTGCTCGGCACGCAGAGGCAATACGGTTTCGATCCCTTTGTCGGCAGAAAGCTCTACGCCTACCTCTACGACCTGGGATGCATCGACATCGAGGTGCGGATGTCGGCCCATCACCTGATCTACGGAGAGCTGTCCGAGATCGACCGCTTCAACTGGCTGTCCAAGGCCGAGGCGGCGCGGAATGCTCCGGGGCTCTTCGCGGCCGACTATCCAGGCGGATATGAGGAGTTCCACCGCGAGCTCTGCGCCTACCTCGAGCACCCCAGGCGGTTCATCTACACGCCCCTCATCATGTGCAAGGGAAAGAAGCCCACCTAATCTAAGCGGTCCTCAGCGCGACCGGCGTCTTCGGTGCCGGAGTCTCCTCGGACAGCTGCACTGACACCAGCGCGACTGGCGTCTTGGGTGCCGGAGTCTCCTCGGGCGGCTGCACCGACACGGGGGCCATGAGATCGAGCTGGGCGGGATAGGCTCGCTCGTAATAGCGCAGAAAGGCGTCCACCAGGCGGGGCTCGAAGCTCTTGCCCGCCTCGCGCTTCAGAAGCGCAATGGCCTCGTCTCTGCGCATGGGCTCGCGGTAGTGGCGCTTGGCGGTGATGGCCTCGAAGAAGTCGGCCACCCCGATGATCCGCGCTCCCAGCGGTATCTCCTCTCCCTTGAGCCCCCGCGGGTAGCCGCTGCCGTCCATCTTTTCGTGGTGGGCGCCGGCGATGGCTGGGACCTGCCGGTAGATGCCCTCGAAGCCGATCTGGCGAAGGATCTTCTCGGTCTGCTCCGCGTGAATCTTCACCAGCTCCCGCTCGCGCGGGGTCAAGAGGCCGGGCTTGCGCAGTATCGCGTCCGGCACCGCGATCTTGCCGTAGTCGTGCAAGAGCGCCGCGGTCGAGATCACCTCGCGCTGCTCTGGCGAAAACCCGAGATCGTTGCAAATGCCTAGCGTGTACTCCGTGACCTTCTCCGAGTGGCCCCGGGTGAGCGGATCGCGCGCGTCGATGCTGGCGGCCAGCCCGTGCAGGATCGAGCGAAACTGACGGTCCTTGGATTTTAGAAGCTGTTCGTTGCGCAAACTGATGCCGACCACGGCGGCCACACCGATCAGCAGGTTGCGATCGGTCTCGACCAGGGGCCGCTTGGTCTTGACGTTATCCACCGCTAGAACGCCGATCGATTCTCCGTTGCTCACGATGGGGCAGCAGATGAAGGACTCCGCGCCGAGCGCCTCGACAAAGGACATGCTCTTGAGAGAGAGGTCCTTCTTGATTTCCTCCAGGTTGCTCACCAGGAACGACTTCTGCTGCCTGAAACAGAGCACGAAAACGCCACGCGATCCCGGTTTATCCAGGTGAAAGGCAGTCTTCCGCAAGAGCTTGATCTGCCTGTCGTCGTGGCCGTAACCGGCGCCGAAAACGAGGTGTCTTCGGCCGCTATCCGCCAGCAGAATCATACAGCGATCGTAGTCGAGCCACTTCTTGCAGGCTTTCACCACGTTGGAAAGGACATCCACCGACCCCGAGCGCCGGCTGATGGACTGGCCGATCTCGCTGGTCAGGACTGCGTTGTTGTGGTTCACATCGATCTGGTGGATCAGTTGATGGGTCGAGTCGAACAGGCTGCGCAGGCTCGCGGCCATGTCATTCTTTTCGATCGAGTGGTAGAGCGCGGTGAGGAGCGCCAGAATTGCGAGCGCCCCCGGCAACACCTGGGTCATGCCGCAAAGGGGAGCCTGCACGACGGACCAGACAACCAGCGGGAGGAGGAATGCGGCGGCATAGTTCCGCGCTCGTTTGAACAGGTCTGCCTTGGAGGCGCTCCAGGAGATGATGTACCGGCATGTCTGTCCGCCTCGGAAGATGCACTCCGGATGCTCGACCTTCGGCGTGCCGCGGACGAATAGGAGGGAAACTGCTTCGAGAATGCCCATGCGATTCTCGCATTGATAGGGCTTCTCCTTCACATCTGGCGCGAAAGTGGCAGTGACTTCGACTCGGTTCGAGCTCAGGCTCCGCGATGCGAGGGTTGAGGAACGGGTCAATCTGCTCGCGTTTCTTCCGATCAGCTCGTAGGCCCTAGCCGGCCCGACTGTTCCGAGAATGAGGAGCTTCATGGCTCCCATGGCATCCGGAGAAGCGGCATAGCGACCGGCCTCGCGCGCTATCGACGCGTTGCTCGTCAAGAAGGATAGCTTCTCGTGGAACCGGTCAATCTGGTCCTGGGTGAACCAGTGCCCTTCGTCAGCCACCTCGTGGGCAGTCATGCCGGCATAGTCGAGCAGAGTCGACACGCGAATCTGCGGATACTTCCTGTCGATCAACCGTATATAATTGTCGATAATTCGACTGTTATACAGGCGCCGTCCGTCGCTTGTCATCGGTGCCCCCATTCCTTCGGCCCGCTCGAAGAATCACGTCCATGGTGCGATAAAAGCTATCGGAAGAATAATTGGGCATCAGAGACCACATTACGTAGCGTTTCTCGACCGGTATCTTCAAGCTCTTCGCGGCAGCTTCGGGATAGATCAGGACAGGCAGCTGTTCCTGACCTAAGCTCTTCATTAGAACGGATAGGGCATCGTAAACTATTTCGATCGTCAGCTCTTGTTGATCCAGCACGAACAGGGTAATGGAGTTGGTCAGATCGGAAAGGTTCAGTCCGATATCCGAGAGATTGACCATGACGACGGCCTGGAGGCGGTCATTCCGGTAGAGTGCGTAGAGCTTGCGTTCTCGCTTCAATCCCAGCTTTCCGAACTCCTCGCCGAGATCGCTAGGATCGCGCTCGCCCGGCTCGAGGTCGAGCGCGCCTATCATCATCTCCCCGCCCGATTCGTGCTGGCAGAAGCTGGACAGCTCACGCAAATCGTCATCGTCGGCTGGACTCAAGGAATACTCGCCCGGTCTGCCTTTGACATCGTGGTCGCACTGCAGATGAAAATAGGCGAAGAGCGCCTCGGAACAGATCCGTGGATCGTCGATACCGCGGCATAGACCGCCGAATACGCTCCGGGGAAAACGGTTCTCCGGCCGATAGAAGCAAATTAGGTACTCCATGTGCATGAAGGAGAAACGACACGATTCGTTGACGAACCGAGTGATGTGATCCAGCACGTTCAGGCCGGCCTTGTACGTGTAGTTGGTGCGCGCCGCATGGTGGTGAATCAGCCAGGTGCTGTCGTAAAAACGCACCATGGCCATGTGGCCGAGGATCTTGCCCTGGTCCTGATAGATGAAGTGGCGGGCGATGCTGGGGCTACGAGTATAGAGCTTCTCGTAGGTCTCTTTGATCTGTTCCCGGTTCTTCTGGATGAAAGCGTACTTCTGCGGATAGATGAAGCCAGTTTCGAAAAAGAAGTTCCACAGCTCGTCCATGTCGACCTGGTTGCAGACATAAGAGCGACGGTCGTCGGCATGGTGCAGAAGCCCCACCAGCTGAACATGGTCCGCGACAGCAATGTCGAGCAATGCCAGCCCGTACTTGAGGTAGGAGTCTTCGGACCCGGGATCCAGTACCTGGCGATGGACCACCTGAGCTCGACAAGGAAACCTGAAGTTGCTGGCAAGGCATAATTCCAGTCGGGGGAGCATCAGGCCCGGCATGAGAACGGCGCTGCGCGCGTACTCCTCCACCGCCAGGCCAGAGGCGGAGAGGTCCAGCACCTTGAGCGATACCAGCCTGCCGGTGAGCGGGTGCTCGAACACGATGGTCGGCGCGGGAACGAACTCTTGGCGAACGCTGCGGTGCTGCTGGTGTTCGAACCGATGGATGCGGTCCTGTGTCCACTCGAGCACGTACTCCCGGGACGTCCGTCCGCCGGTCTTACTGACCATCCTGCAGTCGCCCGAAAAGAGGATCTCCTGATCATTCGAGAGAACGACCATCATCGGAGTGCCAGTGGTGAGCCAGCCAAAGGTTTGTGGCGGCGAGGTGCGAACGCGCACGCGGAACGAAATCGGGCTGAAATCGACGAGCGTGCCTTCGAATAGGGAGCCGCTTTTGAGGAGCTGAACCCGAATGTCTCTACAGGGGTGGCGCACGACCCTGCGGGAGTGGACCTCGGTGCATTCCTCGGGAAGCTCGATGGCGATCCCCTCTTCGTCCACCGAGATCACCTGACCCATACCTTGTAGCAGCTTCTGCTCGTCCGGGATCAACAGGGAGGAGAAGACGTAGTACCTGGATATGGCACGGGCGGCGCGCGGGTCGACCCAGGTGCAGCGCAAGCGGTTCTCTCGACACGGCTGCGGCCTGGCCTCCACGCGCAAGGTGTGTCCGTACCTAGCGTGCTCGAAGGCGAGCAGGATGGTCTTGTTCTGGAAGTTGAGGTAGTTGAGCTTGTTGATCAGGCGCGCGCGGCTAACCGGTCGCGGCGCAGCGGGGGAAGAAGCTGGATCGATCGTTTCCAGCGTCTTCGGCGGTGCGGACGCAAGTTCGCCGTCCACGGGGGAGCCGCCCTCGCTGATACTGAAGTGCTGTTGAACCTGGTCCATGGCCTTGATCCAAATCTCACAGATCCGTTTGTTCTGCTTGTGCGGAAAGAGGTGTTACTCTCGAACATCGCTCACGGTCGGCGGCCGACCGTTCTGACGATCAATATTGTCTTTGTGGCGCGAGCGAACGCGGGAAGGCAGCGGCATTGTAGTCGAGGATCGGCAGGCGCTACCAGACCGGAAAAGACAACAATCGTGTGACAAAGAGAACAGTTGTGTGACTCTTTTCTTTGATACTGCACGAAGAAAGCTTGGTCGTATCGTCATTGTCGACTCCTTTCGGATCGAGATCTCTGAATCGCGGCGACGATAGGCGGCCTTGGCTTTCAGCTGCGCTACGTTTCTGCAATAGAATTGAAAGCGTTGCTCGACGAATGCGTGAACGCGCTGACGTGACCTGAACGTTGCGTAGGCGTGACACTGCCTTCCCCCACCAAGGCATAAGTTACTTTGCAACGTCTCGAACCAATGGAGGCTCGCCATTTTCACTCCCAATCGAAAAATGAGAATGTTCGCCGGGCTCCTGATGGGGGGCCTAGCAGCGCTGTCGGCCCTTTCCGCTTGTGGCAGCAGGCGACACCAAACCAGGGTGAACCTATCGGTGCGATCCGTTGGCACCGCCGATGTCGGCAACGTCGTCGCCACGGTTAGCGGCCCCGCCATGCCGGCGCCCAAGACCTTCCCTCTTTCCAACAGTGGAAATGCCGGAACTTGGGGGGCAGTCATCGGCCCGTTGCCAGTAGGGAAGGACTACGTCTTCGAGATCGCCGGACAGTCCAATGCGTCGGGCGGCCCCAAGTATGCAGGATCCGCCTCGGGAATCGCCCTAGCGGAGGACCATGTTCCAGCCGTTGTCATTACGGCGCGTCAGGCCGAGGCTATCATTCCGGTCGATAATGCTGCCCCAATCATCGATTCCGTGGTGTTGTCATCGACCAGTGTCGTTCCGGACGCCTCGATTACAGTAGAGGCCACGGTCCATGACCCCAATACGAATGACATCTTGGCATTTGCCTGGTCGGCCAGTCCGGCAGTTGGCGGATTCTCAGCGCCGTCCGCGGCCGAAACCAATTGGACTGCGCCCTCGAACGAGGGAGATCAGACCTTGGTCCTGACCGTAACCGACAATCACGGAGCGTCGACTTCCGCATCGATGATCGTTCACGTATCGGCTAGCCCTGACGTCGGACAGGCCGACGTCGAAGTCACGTTCAACGACTGGCCAGTCGTCACAAATCTTCTAGCGGAGCCAGGCATCATCGCATTCGGCCTTCCAACTGCGCTCACAGTCACGGCGAGCGATGGAGACGGCGACGCCTTGTCGTACGCGTGGACGAGCACCTGCGCGAGCGGGAGCTTCTCGAGTGCGGCGACCCCCGCCACCAACTTTACGCTACCAGCCGGCGCAACCGATACGGGGTGCGACTTCGTTGTGGCCGTCAGTGATGGCCGCGGGGGCTCGACCACAGGTCGGACGACATTGCCGGTTGGCAACCCCAACACCATCGTAGCGCCGGCCGTCACAGGCAGCGTCCAGTCCGTCCGCGTGGTCGATGCGAGCGGCAGCGTGAATCTATCTGTCGAGGCAAGCGATCCTCAGGGCAGCGCGCTCACTTTTCAGTGGGTATCGCCTGCCGGTACACTCTCAAATCAGGTCGACGCGGCCGGTGCCTCGCACGTCGTTTGGACTGCCCCCGCGACGGCGGATGCCACCTTCACCGTCTCGGTAAACGTGACCGATGCCCTGGGCGCAAGCGCCACGTATGATTTCCCGGTCTCCACCACGGCGTCAGCACCTCCAGTGGCCGTACTATTCCCGAGATTCGCAAGCTGGGTGCTCGCTGGAGTCCTCGCCATCGTTGGCTCGATCGTGATGAGACGAGAGCGGCGTCAGGCGTAAGGATTCTCTAGAGGCAGGGAATGCCAGGCGACGACCAGCCAAAGGTGCTGCAGGAATAGGTCAGGTAGTCGGAGCCGCACGCGGACTGACCGCAATGCACCGTCACAGAAACACCGCCGGGGCCCGTCCCAGCGCATTCGCAGACGCCGCCGTCGGGCCCGCCGCAGGACTGGCCAGGCGCCGACCAGCCGGAGGCGCTGCAGGAATAGGTCAGGTAGTCGGAGCCGCAGGCGGACTGACCGCAAGGGACCGTCACAGAAACACCGCCGGGGCCCGTCCCAGCGCATTCGCAGACGCCGCCGTCGGGCCCGCCGCAGGACTGGCCAGGCGCCGACCAACCGGAGGCGCTGCAGGAGTAGGTCAGGTAGTCGGAGCCGCACGCGGACTGACCGCAAGGGACAGTCACTGGAACAGCGCCGGGGCCTGTCCCAGCGCATTCGCAGACGCCGCCGTCCGGCTCGCCGCAGGACAGTCCAGGCGCCGACCAGCCGGAGGCGCTGCAGGAATAGGTGAGGTAGTCGGAGCCGCACGCGGACTGACCGCAAGGGACAGTCACTGGAACAGCGCCGGGGCCTGTCCCAGCGCATTCGCAGACGCCGCCGTCCGGCTCGCCGCAGGACAGTCCAGGCGCCGACCAGCCGGAGGCGCTGCAGGAATAGGTGAGGTAGTCGGAGCCGCACGCGGACTGACCGCAAGGGACAGTCACTGGAACAGCGCCGGGGCCTGTCCCAGCGCATTCGCAGACGCCGCCGTCCGCAGGAAACTCGGGGCCGGAGACAACTGTGAAGTCGGATTGAACACTGGCGCCATTGGCATTGCTTACAATCACCGAAACGGTGAAGGTGGCATTGGCCGTGGCCGGTGCGGTCCAGACAACTTGCGAAGAGCCGGCTTCGTCAACTTGATTCGAAAGCACGCCAACGGCCGACACCCACAGGAAGGTAAGCGCAGTGCCTTCAGGGTCGTACGCCTCGACCGCGAAGTTCACGCTGCCGCTGACATCGACCACGGGGACGGACTGAACCTTGGCCGTAGTGATTGGCGGCATGATAATCAGGGGTTTGCCGACTGGCAGGGTCAACTGACCGGTGGTCGAGCCACCGCGACCATCGCTGACCGCAACGATGAGGTCGCAGCTTGTGTCGGTCGCGCCCGATGGAAGCGTGAAACTGACGGCTTGGTTCGCGGGGCTCGAAAAACTTCCACTCGCGCACGAACTGGTCCAGGCGTAGGCCAGGGCATCGCCATCGGCATCGCTCGCCGTGAGCGAAACCGACGTTGGCGAGCCAAGCACGATGTAGCCTGGGACCGCGACGAGATCCGTGACCACCGGCCACGTATTGAAGCGCACACTCACATCGGCCTGGCCGAGGCCGGCGCCGGCGAAAACATGAACGACCGCGGACGCGGAGGTCGACGCTCCGTGGTTGTCGGTCACGGTCAGAATGAGAGTCTGGTCTCCATCGACCAGTGGTGCCGTCCACGTGGTCGTGGCGGCCGAAGGCGCCGAGAATCCACCGACCACCGGACTGGCCGACCAGGCGAAGCTGATGGTGTCTCCCGGATTCGGGTCGTGCGCGGTTACATTGGCCGTGATCGGGGCGCCGGGGACGATGTTGACTGATGAAAGGACCCATGTATCGATGACAGGGACTGCATTCTTGAAGGTAGCCACGCTCGCGGTTTGCTGAGCCATGATGGTGACTGTACTCACCTGGCCCTTGACGATGGCGATGCCAGCAGCGCTGCCCGCGTAGTCGACCGTGTTCGACCGGTCGACAGCTCTAACCGTAAAGGTGTAGTCGCTTCCCACAGGCAGCGAATCAATCTTGCCGCCCCAAGCAGCGCTTCCACGCGCGAAAAGTGGAAAGGTCTTGGGCGCTGGAAGTGACGGGCCACTGACCGTGGCGACGACGCTACTGATGTCGCGAGCACCAAGAGAGCGCACAGTCAGGTCTGCGCTGCCGGTTTGGACATGGTTTGGGTCGCGACTGCAACCCGCAAAGGCTAGCAGCGCGGCAAGTGCTCCCAGCGAGAGCACAGCAACATTTCGTTCGCTTTCATGGACGGAAAACATCATGAGCCTCCGTTGGTCCCAGACTTCGGTCCCAAACTTCGCGGAGATACCCTAAGCTCCGGCGCGGGACGTCCGCGTCACACTTGTGCAACGTATCGGTTGACCAACTGATAGGTCGAATAGTAAGGGCCGCCGCTCGGCTCACCCATTTCTCACTATCTCGGACTTTCCACCGTCGCGCCCCGGCCAAAGGCGCGCGGGGTGAAGCTCAGAATGGGGTGCCTGGCCAAGCTTCCTACGCGCGTGAAGAGGGCCCGGATAGGGCTCAGCGAGCTTGCGCGCAGGCCCACGCGGCGGCAACATGTACGCCATGCCAACCAAAGCCAAGAGAGCAACCAAAGCCAAGAAATCGATCAAATCCAAGAAGACTCTCGACAAAGCAAAGGTCCTCACCAAGAGGGCCGTCAAGAAGGCAGTCAAAAAGGCAGTCAACAAGGCGTTTAGGAAGGCGGTCAGGAAGGCGGTCAAGAAAGCCGTCAAGAAGGCGGTCAAGAAAGGCGGAGAGGGACTCAGCATCGCCCCAATGACGGCGACGGAACAGCAACCGACTCAGGATGGAGCCGAGCCCGGTCAGGCCACTCTTGATCCAACAGGGACGGACACTAGCCAGAATGACCCGAGCTGAGCTGATTCAGCACGAGTCCTGAGATGCAATATGGCATGACGCAGCAGGCGTTCGGGATCCCTCACCCTCCCAGCCGTTTCCGAGTTGTTGATAAGTTGTTACTAAAATGAAAATAACCATATATTCGCGCCCGTTTACACTTCTGGCATGCGACTCGCGGCCCTTGATCTCGGTTCCAACTCCTTCCATGCGCTGATTGCGGACGCAGAGCGTGGCGGGGGCCTGGCAGTGGTCGAGCGCGCCAAGCGGATGCCCAGGATTGGCGAGGCCATCTTTCGAACCGGCCGTTTCTCGGGCGCGACGCTCGAAAGCGCCCTGCATGCGGTGGGGGAGCTGGTCCCGGTGATCGAACGGAACGAACCAGAGGCCGTGCTCGCGGTCGCGACCAGCGCGGTCCGCGAGGCGCGCAACGGGCACGCGTTCGTCGCCAAGGTTCGCTCGCGCTTCGGCATCGACGTCCAGGTCATCTCGGGTGACGAGGAGGCGCGACTCGCCTATGCGGGCGCGCGCGCGCAGATGGGCGGAGGTATCGGTCGTGCCACGCTCTTCGATCTCGGCGGGGGATCGCTCGAGGTCGTATTGGGAGACGGGAGTCGGATCCTTCACACCGCCTCGGCGCCGCTCGGCGTTCTGCGCGCGGTGGCAGAGCAGCCGCTGTCGGATTTCCCCTCGCCGCTTGATCTGCGCGCGATCGAGCGCTGGGCGTTCAGTCGCGTGGCCGCGCTGCTGCGCCCGTTGCGAAGGCACGATCTCGGCGAGATCGTGCTGTGCGCGGGAACCGCCCGAGCTCTGCGCTCCGTGGCCCGCGCGCTCCACCTGGTGCCGGCGTCGGGCGAAGGCTCCAATTGCCTGAGCGGAGACACGCTGCGCCTGCTCATCGAGCAACTGGCCGCGCTGCCCCTGGCGGCCCGCCGCGATGTCCCTGGCATGAACCCCAACCGGGCGGATCAAATCATCCACGGAGCCATCATCCTGGCCTCGGTGCTCGACATCCTCGAGGTCTCCCGAGCGCGAGTCTGTCGGGCCGCACTACGCGAAGGCCTGCTCCTGGAGCACGCGCGGCGCCAGTGGTCTGCGGCGGCCTGATGGCTTGATTCAATCGGCTTCGTGGCAGGTGCATCCGCGCGGCGCGCTCGCCTCCGCCACACGGGCGCGACAAAGCCGGCGGCTTTGAACCGCCGGCTTTGTCCTGCCCACTGCTACTCTGGCTATTGAGCGACGTGCCCGTAGCAGGTCTTCAGCTTGGCGTAGTCGTAGTAGTGGCTGCCTGGAGCGTGGCGTGCACCATCGCAAGCCGCGGTGAAGTCGGTCTCTTGCTCGTTGAGCATCATCTTCACAACCAGCCCGCCGTTGCCGTCGCCGTACACTTCCCACTGCACGTTGGAAGCCATGGGTCCCACGATCTCGTCACGCCACGGGCTGGGGGTCGGCGACACAAGGCTGCCGTTCCACGGGCTGTTTGCCCCGTAAGTGTAGGTTTGGGCGATCGGCAATTGAACGAAGATGTTCTTGAGGCCGAGGATGGAAGTAAACGGCACCATGATCTCGGCATGGGTAAAGCGAAGCTTGGCGCCAGCAGTTAGGGTGCCCTTGGCGATGGCGTCGACCTCGTTGAAGAAGTCATTCAAAAGTCCCTGCGCCATGGCGTAGGTGGCGTTGCCGCTCTCGGTGGCGCCCGGCCCCATCTGGTAGAAGTCCGTGGCGTCGCCGAGGTAGGCCAGCATCGTTGCCTGCGCGTCGGGAATGTATTTGAAGAAATCGATGTTGTTCAGCTCGGCCGGCATGGCGGGCGCGATGATGTAGACATCATACAGGCAGCTGGCGGCGCTAAGGACGCTGTTGATGGTCGTGCCGCCGCTTCCCGTCGTCGTGTAGCTCTTTCCGTCGGCACCCGTGTACGGGCCGAACGTGCCGGCGTCGGTGAAAATGTAGCCAGCAGTGCCAAGCTTGTCGATAAAGGCCTGGGTGAAGAGACCCTGCAGGACGATCCGGGCGGCGGCGGCAAAGTCAGGGATCGCGCTGATGGCGCCCACCTTCGCGCTTTGGATCGGATCGCTCGACTTGAAGGTCTGATAGGCAAGACTCGCCTGATAGGTCGAATAGTACGGGTCGCTCGTGTTCGTCACCTGATCCTGGGCCGCGCTCAGCTTGTGGAAGTAGAGCAGGTAGCGGTTGGTGCCGGGCAATTGCGCCTTAGGTTTGGTGCCGTAGCCCGAGACCGCCGCGGGATAGGTGATGAGCGGTTGCAACGCGGGATTGGCCGCGGCCAGCGCGTTCGCGAAGAATCCGGAGCTGTCGTAGGCCCGGTTCACGCCCGAGGTTTGCACCACGAGCTTGCGTCCGCTCGCCGCCACCTGCGTGAAGTAGCCGGACAAACGCTGCGCCAATCGGGTGGCGAGTTGCTGGTGTTCGGCGGCGCCGAGCTGGGTGAGGTTGCCGTACCCTGGCGCGGTGATGCCGGAAACGCCCGCACCCAGGATGGTGTTGGCCTTGACGAAGGCAAGAACGTCCGCGCCAAGCTGCTGTCCGAGCGGTGTCAACGCGCTATCCGCCTGGGCCTTGAGCCACATGTTGTAGACGGCCAAGTCGGAGCCCGCGCTGGACATGCCGCGGGCGCCGTGACGAGCGACGAGCTCGGTGTAGACCGGGCTGAAACCAGCCGGCGCGGGCTCGTAGGTCGATGAGTTCTGTTGGGGCTGGTAGAGCGTCTCGGTGGTGAGGTTGGCGAGCGCGGGACAATTGAGCGTGACTTGCACCGTGGCGGCCTTGGCAAGGCTGGTGGCGCTGTCGGTGACGGTGACGGTGAGCGCGAGCGCGATGTCACCGCTGCCGAGCAACGGGCAGTAGGCCGGATTGTAGAGCACGTCCGATTGGTCGTTGCCGGCCTTGGCCGCAAACCGTCCCACCTCGGAGCCGCCGCGCCCGTCGTCCCAGGTGTAGCTCCAGGTCGAAGCGCTGACGCCATCGCTGGGAACGACCACAAGCTCGGGCTGCTGGCCGGGCGTGATGACCGTAGGCGAAGCCTGAGCTGTGAATAGAGGGGCCGAGGACGCCGTGAAGTCATACTGAACGCTGGCGCCAAGGGCATCCGTCACGATGACCGAGACGGTGTAGCTAGCGCTGGCCACGGCCGGGGCCGTCCACACGACTTGCGAGGAGCCGGCGCCGTCGACCTGATTCGAGAACGCACCCATCGCGGACACCCAGTGGAAGGTGAGCGTGCTGCCCTGGGGATCGCTCGCCTCGACGGAGAAGGTCACGTTGCCACCGGGGCCGACCGCGATGACCGATTGCACGCTGCTGGTGATGGTTGGCGCCGCGATGGCTGCTGGCTTGCCGACGGGTAAGGTGGTTTGGCCGGTGGTCGAACCGCCGCGGCCGTCGTTCACGGCCACAACGAGATCGCAGCTCGCATCGGTCGCGCCGACCGGGAGCGTGAAGCTGGTAAAGGACGCCGTCGGTGTCGAGAAGACGCCACTCGCGCAGGTGCTGGTCCACGCGTATGAAAGCGCATCGCCGTCGGCGTCGCTCGCCGTGACGTTGAGAGACGTCGAAGAACCGAGCACGATGTAGCCCGGGGCCGCGACGAGATCCGTCACCACCGGCCAGGTGTTGAAGCGAACATTGACGTCGGCTTGACCGCGGCCGTTGCTGGCCGAGACGTGCACGACGATGGAGGCCGAAGTGGCGGCGCCGTGGTTGTCTGTCACGGTTAGCACGAGGGTCTGGTCGCCCTCCGTGCCTGGCGCTGTCCAGCTAGTCGTGGCCGCCGACGGCGCGGAGAACCCATCCGTCGCGGGGCTGACCGACCACGCGAAGGTGATGGTGTCGCCCGCGTTCGGATCGTGGGCCGTGGCCTTGGCGGTGATCGTGGCGCCGGGAACGATGCTGGTCGAAGAGAGCACCAAGGAATCGATCACGGGCACGGCGTTCTTGAACGGGACCGAGGCGACAGCTTGCTGGGCGGTGATGATGACCGACGTGACTTGGTCCTTCAGGATGGCGACTCCGGCGGCGCTGCCCGCGTAGTCCACCGAGTTCGACTGGTCCCGGGCGCTCACCGTGAAGACATAGTTGCTTCCCACGGGCAGCGAACCGATGACGCCGCCCCAAGTGCCCGCGCCTCCACGCGCATACAGCGAAACCGACCTGGGCGCCGGCAACGAGGGGCCACTTACCGTGGCGACGATGCTGCTGACATCGAGCGCGCCGAGAGCGCGCACGGTTAAGTCCGCGCCGCCGACTGTCGGCTGCTGCTCGCCTTTGCAGGCCGAAAGAGCCATGAGCGCTGCAAGGGCTCCCATCGGGAACAAGGAAAGTGTTCGTAGGTTTCGAATGTGGCGCGACATGCTGAGCCTCCGTTTGGTTCGAGAGTTTCGGGAGGCAACCTAGGCTTTCGTATTCAACGGTCGTGTCACGGTTGTGCGAATCTTCCACAATCCGTGAAACCTTTCACGATTTCCACTGCACCTTTGCCTCGCCGGCGGTTGGCGAGGGCCAACAAGAGAAGCCAGAGCGCCGCGGGTGCGATGAAAGCCATTTGGGTCGTAGAGAACAATGTTCGGGACTTGACCAGTTTCAATTTCGACACAAGGTTGTCGCTTGCCGCGGGCGTTATCGTGATCGCAAAGTGGCCGCCGCCCGGAAGCCATCGGGAGAGCTGGAGACATCATGTGCAATTCCACTTCGCGTTCTCCGAATCCGTCGAGAAGACTGTGCAGCAGGCTGAGCGCTCTACTCGGGCTCGCACTTGCGGCTCAAGCCTGCACTGCCCCAGATGAGGGCAGTGTAAACACAGTCGAGAGCCAACACCAAGCACTGACCGCTGGCTTGGGCATGCTGGGTCTGGTAGCCGGATCGCCCTCGGTGTCGGGAGCATCCGACGGTGCTGCCGTGTCGGCGATGTTGAACGGTCCCTGGTCGACCGCTGTCGATTCCGACGGCAACGTCTACGTCGCCGACCGTTCCAATTACACAATCCGAAAGATTTCCCCGGTTGGCATCGTCACCACCGTGGCGGGCGTGGCCGGCCAGCCCGGTAGCGCCGACGGGTATGGCCCGTTCGCGCGATTCGCGGAGCCGTGCGGGGTGGCAGTCGATCGCACGCGCACCCTGTACGTTGCCGAATGTTCGGGCCATGTGATCCGCAAAGTCAGTCCCGACGGCAAGGTAAGCACGTTCGCCGGCTATCCGGGATACTCGGGCTACTTCGACAGCACGGGCGCGTCCGCGAGGTTCAACTATCCGCACGGGGTTGCGGTCGATCCGTCGGGCAACATCTTGGTGTCGGACTACGGCAACGCCGTCATTCGGAAGATCTCTGCTGACGGCGTGGTGACGACCGTGGCGGGAACGCCGATGTCAGGCGGATACCGAGACGGACCAGCCGCCCAGGCGTTGTTCAACGGGCCGATTGGCCTGACCACCGATTCGACCGGCCAGATCTTCGTGGCCGAATACTACAACCAGGTGATACGAAAGATTGCCGCGGACGGTACCGTATCCGCGGTGGCTGGAATTCCCGGAGGGACGGGCTACGTAGATGGACCGAGCTCGACGGCCCAGTTTAATCGCCCTGTTGGGGTGGCATTGAACGCCTCAGGCACCATCTTCGTCTCGGATCAAGCGAACCATGTGATCCGCGCCGTGACCGGCGCCGTCGTTTCCACCTTTGCTGGGATGGGCGGCGTTTATGGCGGCGCAGACGGCACTGGCTCGAACGCTCGCTTCTACAACCCTGCGAATCTCTCTATCGATAGCCAGGGCAACCTCTACGTTCCGGAGGGCAGCCACGTGATCCGGAAAGTCAGTCCGTCGGCAGTGGTGACGACACTCGCCGGCGTGGCCAATTCGGCAGGCAGCACGGACGGCACCAGCGCAACGTCGGCACGGTTCAACCAGCCCGCCGGTGTGGAGGTTGATGGAACTGGGGCGGTCTTTGTGGCGGATAGCCAGAACCACGAGGTGCGAAAGGTTCTTCCCTCGGGCGTCGTGACGACGGTCGCGGGCAATCCCTGGGTTGGGGGTGTCGTCGATGGTGCGGGAGTCGCCGCTTCCTTTTACTTCCCCTATGGCATAGCCCGGAGCGCGTCGGGCGACCTCTATGTCGCTGACGGCAGCGGGCATACCATTCGACGAATTGACAGCTCCGGCATGGTGACGACCTTCGCCGGAGCCGCATACCAATGCGGCTCGGTCGATGGAGCCGGCACCGATGCACGGTTCTGCAATCCCTATGGCATGGCGGTCGATGCTTCCGGAAATGTCTTTGTAGCTGATTATTCGAATCACACGATCCGCAAGATTTCCCCACAGCGGCAAGTCACGACCTATGCTGGGTCCGCCGGACAGGCTGGATCCACCGACGGTGTCGGTGGTTCAGCCAGGTTCAATAACCCCGTCGATCTGACCATCGACGGAAGTGGAAACCTGCTGGTTTCCGATATGAGCAACTGCAAGGTCAGAGCCATCGACCAATCCCGAGCGGTCACGACCTTCGCCGGAACCGGGGTCTGCGGTTTCGCCAACGGCGCCCGGCTATCGGCGCAGTTCAACGGTCCGATGGGCATCACGATCGACGATGCTGGGTCCATCTACGTCGCGGATTACTCGAATCACGTTATCCGGCAAATTTCAACGGACGGCATGATCACGACCTTCGCAGGTTCGCCCAACCAGCCCGCCTATGCAGACGGAACGGCCTCGGTGGCCCGCTTCAACTCGCCGTACGGAATCGCGTTCGATCGCACCACTGGGAACATCGTGGTCGGGGATCTCGGGAACTACGCGATTCGGACGATCACGCCATCGCAAGTGGTGGCCACGCTCGCGGGCACTCCACTACAGCCCGGCCTTGCGAATGGAATCGGCACCGCGAGGTTCAACCTTCCCTACGGCGTTGCAGCCGACGGGTCGGGCAACTACTTCGTCTCCGACACCGAAAACCACACCATCCGCATGATCGCGGTCAACGGCGTCGTGACCACCATCGCGGGAAGCCCGGGACAAGCGAGCTTTGCCGACGGGGTAGGCGCCGACGCACGGTTCTCCCGGCCGACCTCGCTCGCGATGGATGCGAACGATCACGATTTGTATGTCATCGACAGCAGCAACAACGCGGTCCGGAGGCTCGTGCGGTCTGCATCCGCGCCGTACACGTATTCGGTGGACACCATCGCTGCTCCGCCGAGGGTCCAACTGAGCACGCCGACCGCTCTCGCGGTGTACGGTGGTTTCGTCTACGTGGCGGACACCAACAACCACGTCATCCGCAAGATTGCGACGACGGCGCCGTACGCTGCCAGCGTGTTCGCAGGAACCGTCGGCATCAGCGGTTCCACCGACGGTATTGGCTCGGCGGCGCGATTCAATGGTCCGCGCGGCATTACCGTCGACGGAACGGGCATCGTCTACGTCGGGGACACCAACAACCACACCATCCGCAAGATCACGTCTGATCAAAAAGTCACCCGGTTGGCCGGCTATCCGGGATTAACGGGGACCGTAGACGGCACCGGTGACAACGCCCGGTTCTCGTCGCCGAGCGGACTGACCGTGGACGCCGCTGGCAGCGTGTACGTCGCGGATTCGGGCAATTACCTCGTTCGCAAGGTGACTACGACGGGCGTGGTGAGCACTCTGGTGGGTATTCCTGGCACGTCCGGCACACCGACAGAGCTGCAACAGCGTCCACAGCCATTGCCGGCACGGATCGATACGCCACGCGGCCTGGCGGTCGATCGCAGAAGTGGGGCAATTCTCATCGCAGCCGGCTCTGCGGTGCTGGTGGCGTCGAATCCGCTCGCATTGTCGATCCCCGGCCTGGGTTACTTCGTTCCGCGAGGAGAGTCGCAGACGCTCACCGCAACGGGTGGCCGCGGTGACTACACGTGGACCTTCGTCACCAACAATTCTGGAGGGTCGCTGACTGCGTCGGGCGGCTACGTCGCCGGGAGCAAATCCGGCGTGGTGGATACGGTGATGGTGAAAGATGGAATCGGAAACTCCGCCACTGCGACGGTCACCGTGGTCGCGCCGCTGACGGTACCCGGTGGAACGAACCCGACAATACCGACGGGAGCTTCGCAGACGCTAACCGCGAGCGGCGGCAGCGGAAGCTATGCGTGGTGGATCGTGTCCAACAACTCGGGGGCATCGCTGACGAGCGACGGTGTGTATACCGCTGGAACCACAGTCGGTGCCACGGACACGGTGGAAGTCCTGGACACGAACGGAACGAACGGAGAGCTGATCCATGTCACCGTCGTGCCGCCGCCTCCGGTGTCCGTGCCGGCGTTGCCCTATCCCTTCGTTATTGTCGCATTCGCGATGTTGCTCGCGATTGGTACCAAGAGGGGACGCGCCCGTACCTGAGCGGTCCGTGAAGATGTCGCCCTCCCATCAGGCGGCGGCAGCGAAGAGGACGGGGTAGGTAATCAGGATTTCAGGCTCGTTGGTCATGGACTTCCTCTTGTGCGCGCAATTTCTCGGTGCCAACACGCGCGCCGGGATCATTCGATTCTGGGTTTTCAAGTGGGGCATCCGTGTTCAGGCTGGCCAGCCCCCGCATGACCACGGCCAGGGCCTGGGCAAACGCGGTCAGTACCGGGGTGATGGCCTCACCATTCATCTTCAAGGCGCTTTCCAGCCGGGCCGCGCAGACCGACAATTCGCGCGCGCCCATCTGACCTGCCAGACCCTTGATACTGTGGGCCTCCCGCTCGGCGTCCGCGCGTTTTCCCTCGAGCACGAGGCACGCAATCTGATGGTCGGCTTGTCCATGATCCAGTCGAAACCTTCTGAGCAGATTGCGATAGGCCTTCTCGTGTCCCCCCAGGTAGCGAAGCCCTTCCGCGACGTTGATTCCAGCCACAGTCGGAGGAATCTCCGCCGAAGCAGCGGGCGAAGGTTCCGGCGCGGGCGACTGGTTCTTGGTGTTCTTCGCTGCCCCTGACGTCCAACGGGCAATGGTTAGTAGCAGCAGATCCGCGGCGAAGGGTTTGCTGACGAAATCATTCATGCCCGCGGCCAGGCACTCCTCGCGCGCAGCCCCCACCACGTCCGCTGTCATGGCTACGATGGGGAGGTGGCAGCAGCGCGGGTCGAGCCGGATCTGACGGGTGGTTTGCAGCCCGTCCATGCCAGGCATATGGCGATCCATCAGGACCAGCGAGAAGGGCGTGCCCGCGTCCCAGGCCCTGTGCACGGCCGTCACCGCGTCCTGCCCGTTGCTTGCGACCTCGACGACAAGACCCACCGATTTCAGCGTGGCCGCCGCAACCTCTTGATTGACGCCATTGTCCTCGACGAGCAGGACGCGCACGCCGCGCAGCTCGTCCCAGGATTTGCCAAGAGCCGCCGCGAGCCGGCCATTGTTGCGCTTGCCACGGCTGCGCTGCTCGGCCCCAAAGGAGCGCGAGATGGCATCGAAAATGGCGGATGGACTGGCCGGCTTGATGAGGAGCGCGCCCAAGTTCAAGGCGCGCAGGCTGGCATGGGCCGCTTCGGCGTCGGCGTGTGAGGCCAGGACGATCAGATGATCGGTCGGAATCGTGGCCGCGCGCCGTGCCAGGTCGAGCAACTCGCGGGTGTCGGGCGCGTGCAACCGCCAATTGAGCAGCGCTAGATCGATGGCTGGCTCGTGCTCCGTGAGCAAGGCACGCGCTTCATTGCCGTTGGCGGCGGTGGAGACCACAAGCCCGGCGCCTGCAAGCAAATCCGCCAGCGCGAAACGCGCGGTAGCATTGGGTTCGGCGATCAGGACGTTCCGGCCGCGCAGCCCGGGCGGCAGTCCCGGCTGCTGTCGGCGCTCTTCGCTGCGTGCGCGGAACGGAATGGCGAAGAAGAAACGGCTGCCATGGCCGACCTGGCTTTCCACACCGATGGTGCCGTTCATCAGCTTGACCAGTCGGGCGCAGATGGCCAGGCCCAGGCCCGTGCCGCCGAAGCGCCGGGTCGTGGATCCGTCGGCCTGGGCAAAGGGGCGGAAGAGTTTCGACTGCTCTTCGGGGGAAAGGCCGATGCCGGTGTCCCTGACCTCGAAGAGCAATTCCACGCGGTCGGCACCGCGGCTGTGCCGCGACACCGAGACGTGCACTTCGCCTTTCTCGGTGAACTTGACCGCGTTGCTGGCCAGGTTGCTCAGGATCTGACCCAGTCGCAAGGGGTCGCCTAGCAGTAACAGGGGCACGTTTGGTTGGCGCGAAACAATGAGTTCCACGTCCTTCTCGGACGCTCGCACGCCAATCAAGGTGGCGACGTCGTCGAGCACGTCGTCGAGCGAAAAGACCAGGTGCTCGATCTCCAGCTTGGAGGCTTCAATTTTGGATAGATCCAGGACGTCGTCGATGATGCCGAGCAAGTGTTTGGAAGCCGCCTGCAGTTTGGCCAGATAGTCGCATTGGGTTGCGGTCAGGCTGGTGTGTTCGAGCAGATGGGCCATGCCCAGCACGGCGTTCATGGGCGTGCGGATCTCGTGGCTCATGGTGGCCAAGAACGCGCTCTTGGCCTGATCGCTGGCCTGGGCGCGCGCGCGCTCGGACCGACGCACCAGCAGCATGAGCATGACCATCGAGAGCACGCCCAGCAGTGCGGCGCCCATGACCGCCCCACGAAGCGTGGAGATCTCGGCCTGGTGGGACGCCGACATCTGCGCGCCTAGGTTGGCCATGCGCATCTGCTGGCGCGTGACCAAGTCGGACATCTCGTCCGTGGGCGGCCGATCCATGCCGCGCACCTGGGTGTCGACAACACGGTAGCTGAGCGGATCATCCGGATCGAATGCGGCGACGGCGGCGCGGTAGCGTTGTCCAAGGATGCGCAGCTCGGAAAGCAGGCCATCCACCGCCGTGGCCTCGCTGGGATCGCGCAGCCGCAGCTCGCTGAGCAGGTTTTGCGTGGTCACTTCCTCGTTCTCGAACAGCGACCAGTATTTCGCGTAGTCCGCCGGCTTGTGACCTCGGATGAGGACGTTCTTCCACTCTTGCACCTGGCGCTTGAAGTGAACCTGGGCGTCGCGGGCGGTATCCACGTTCTTGGCGAACGCGATGGTCTTGCCAAGACTCTCGATCAGGCGCTCCTGCGAATGGCGCAAGGCGATGGTGCCAAGTCCGGCTGCCGCTACCAGAAGGACGATGGCAGATCCGGCCAGAAGCCAGCGTGTGACCGGGATGCGGTCACGGATGCTTGGAGGCGTATCGGACGGCGCGGTCGGATTGAGGCGAGAGAGCGTCACCGCAGGCATCGTAGCCCGGCGCGCGGGCGGGCCGGAGCAACAGTCGCGCGACAGTTTTGGCGTGGGATGCGCCTGGCACGGAGCCCCGAGGAAGCATTCGTGACAGTTGTGTGAACTCGTTCGCGGTTGCCACAAGGTCCGATCGCATTCTGCCGATGGCGCCCCGGCGGGGCCGAACAGCGGTTGGCGAGGGCCAACAAGACAAGCCAGAGCGCCGCGGGTGCGATGAAAGCCATTCCAGGTGGCGCCCAGAGAGCGCGATTCGCCGTGATCAGCATGGCGAAAAGCGCGGTTCCCAGGTGAACGCCACCTATGCGAGCCGAGGTTTCGATGAGGATGAGCGCGGGCAGAGAAGCAAGCAGTGCAATCCCCGCGAGCAGGATCCCTACGATAAGGCCGCGCCGTCGTGGCAGCCAGGCGAAGCAGAAGGCAAGGAAGACGCCGACAGGAAGATAAACCGCTCGCCAACAGTCGACACCAGCAATGTAGAGCGAGGTTCCGCCCGCCTTCGATACAAAGGTAACCTCGGCATTCCAAGAGAGGAATGCGATGTGGTCGGGAGACGGGAATAGGTGGACTTGGAGTAGATTCCCGCCGACCCAGCCGGCAAAAGTGCGATCCGCGACGAACGCGTAGGCCCTGACAAAGGCCGTGTCCAGCCCGGGCCAGGGCAAGAGTAGTACGACGATCAGGCCAGCAAACCTGACCAGCGCAAGAACGAGCCTACGTCGGGTCAACGCCATGGACGCTTCCTTCCAACCGTGGCTCGCGACCCGCCTCTTGCACAAAGCGAGTGCAGTAGAGGAATACCAGCCCGGTGAGCACGATCATCGCCAACGGCCATCCTGCAGCATGGAGAAAGTGGAATGAACGGGGCCAGAACACGCCGGCATAGTAAAGACTTACAATGCGCGTGAGGTTGAAGCCAATCAGCACGGCCATGCCAAGAACTGCGACGATGGCCTTTCGCTGCCAGCTTCCCGGAAAAGCGACCATTGCGGAGACGAAGAGGATGTTGCACTCCATGGCGTCGCAGCTCTTGGCGATTTCCAAGGAAAAGCGGCCGTGGATTTGATTGAGCGAAACGGCGATATCCGACTCGGATAGGTGGAGAATGGCGCCCACAACTCGGGCATAGCCATCCAGATACGCATTGAAGACTCGTTCGGAAAGGCCAAGCTCTGCGTAGGGGAAACAGTACACAGTCAAGAGACAAAGAGCGGCGATGGCAAAGCGCAGAATAAAGGAACGCGCCAGCAAAGGGACACGTCCCGTGGGTGTCGGTTCGCCGGAATCCTCGCTGGGGGAATAGTCGCCATGGCTGCGCCGTTTTGCCTCTTGCTTTGTCATGGGGTTGCACCGTGAACGTAGTGCCATTCGCCTGATGGTTTGCTCCACGAATTGGAAAACGATTCGTTACGGTCATGAGACACCGACAGCCGCCTGCTTCTTTCTGAGAATTGACGCTTGGAGCACCAATCTCAGCCTTTCCGTACCGGTTCAGAGTATGTGAAAGTCCGTAGCACGGAGGTCACGAAGCTGTGGCTTGAGACGTGTGGACGGTCTGACTAGTGTGCGGCTGTCTGTGAGACGCCGCTTTCTAGGATGAGCGTCGCGCCCATGGTGGCGCGATGACGTAGTTCCTTTCTGACTTCCAATCTGGCGGTGCGGATTGGATGCATAGGTGTGCCATGAAGTTCCGCACTTCTTCCCCCCGATCTCTAGTTCACGCGCTCGTGATCAGTCTGTTTGCCAGCTTTTTCGTCGCCGCTGCTGCGAGCCCCGGCCACGCGGACGTGCTGGCTGGCTGGGACGTTCACGGGTTGTCCGGCGGAACCAACAACTTCGGCCCGTCTCCCCTGGCCGCCGGCACGGTCGCCGCCAATCTGACCGTGGGCGGACTGACCCGCGGGGCTGGGGTAGGAACCACGGGTTCAGGAGCGAGCAAGGCATGGGGCGGCAACACCTGGACCGCCGCAAGTGAGGCGGCTGCCATCGCCGCGAATCAATTCGCAACCTTCACTATCGCCGCGAACAGCGGCTTCCAGGTTTCGTTCGGTTCCGTCGGCAAGTTCGACTACCGCCGATCGACGACAGGGGCCAGCGCAGGTGTCTTGCAGTACCAAGTAGGAGGTGGAGCATTTGTCGACATTGCGACTGTGAGTTATCCGACAACCGCTAGCACCGGGGATACGGTCACAGGTCTACCAATCAACCTGTCGACGATCTCGGTCTTGCAGAACGTGCCCGCGGGAACCACGGTAACTTTTCGCATCGTCAACTACGGGGGCACAGGCGGGACGGGTACCTGGTACATTTTCGACAAAGCCAATTCGACAGCAAACGACTTCGAAATCCAGGGTACGGTGACCAGCGCCGGTCCCACCGCCACGCAAATTGGCGTGGAAACCGTGGCTTCCGGCACAGGGTCCGTGGTTCCAGCCCAGACAATCACTACCGGCAACTCCATCACCGTCTATGCCGTGTCTCGCGACGCGAGCAACACCTTCGTGGCCAACGCGACGGCGACCTGGTCGCTGATCTCAAAGACCGGCAGTGTCGCCGACGGCGATCTCCAGCCGAGCGGAGACGGCAAGAGCGCTGTTTTCACTGCCAACGGAGCCGGCACGGCCGTCATTCACGTCACCTCCGGTCCCCTCACGTCGAATGACTCAGGCGTCATCACCGTGCAAGGCCTGCCGACTCCGCCCACCGCCACCGGCCAGGTCTCGTCACCAACGGTGGCTTACAACCAAACCGTGACCCTGGAGGTCGGTGTTGTCCCCGGCGCCAATCCCCCAAGCACGGGCATCGTCGTCACGGGCAACCTCTCCAGCATCGGCGGCGGTTCCAGCGTCACGTTCCAAGACGCGGGCGGCGGCATCTACTCCACGCAGGTTCTCATCACCAGTGGCATGGGCGGCGGAACCAAGACCATCCCTGTCAGCGTTCAAGATGCGCAAGGCCGCACAGCCAGCGCATCCATCACTTTCAGGGTGGTTGCATCCTTCACCATCATCCACGTCAACGACACCCACGCTCGCGTGACGCCCCACAAGCTGATTGTTCCCAGCCACGCCACCATGACGCCCGGCTTCGAAGACGTTGGCGGAGCTGCCAGTATGGCCACCGCCATTCTGCAATTGTCGGCGGCGAATCCCAACGCGCTGGTCATCGACGCTGGCGACATCTCCGAGGGCAATCCCATCGGAGACGTGAACGGCAACCAAGCCATGACGGACTTCTACTACCGGCTGAACCTGAAGCTGATGAGCCAGCGCGGCCGCGGCATGGATGCGGTCCTCGTCGGCAACCATGACGTACGGGACGCGAACTACATCACCAACCTCGACAATCTACGCATCTCGGGTCAGGTCCCGGTGCTCTCGGCTAACGTCGTCTACGCAGGCACGACCACCTCGCGCTTCGCGGCGTCCACCACGGTGACCATCAACGGCACCAAGATCGGCATCCTTGGCTACACCACATCGGCGTCGGAAGTGGGAGCGTCCCTGGCAGGCACCCTGGAGGTCAAGGATTGCGACTGGAATAGTACGGATTCCACGAAGATCCACCTGGCACCGCTCGTGAAGGATCTGCGCACCACCCAGGGTTGCGACATCGTCATCCTGGCCGCCCACGTCGGTCACACCGCAATCGCCACGGCCTACAGCCAGGACGGCACGACTGCTAGCCCTCTGCTCGTCGACGACGGGTTCACGAAACTTCCTGAAGTCGCGGTCACCGGCCACTGGCATACCTGGGCCGAGACCGTCTGGCAGCCGTCGAGTCTGAACTACAAGACCATCTTCACCGAGGCCGGCAGCTACATGAACTACGTCGGTGAATTGCAGGTGAACGGACTTGGGAACTACGTGTCCTCGACCAATCACGTGGTCCGCAACACCGACTACCCCGCCGATCCGGACATCCAGTCGTTCGTCGACGGCTTGATCGCTAACTACAACACCGCCCACCCTGACATGCACCTCGACCAGGTGCTGGGCTACACCGCGGACAACCTGATGCTCGACAACGTCATGAAGTGGTGGTCTCCGGACGAGTACCCCTGGAGCGGCAACAATACCGCGGGTCAGTGGATCTGCGATGCTATGCAGTGGAAGGCCGCGCAGCTCTTCGGCCAGTGCGACCTGGCCTTCGAGACCGGTGGTGGCGTGCGCTCTGACATTCCGGCCGGACCCGTCACCTACCTTCAGGTGTACGAAACCTTCCCCTGGAGTGATGACCTCTTCTATCGCATCAGCATGACCGGCCAAGACATCATCAATTTCCTCAAGAAGACCAATTGCGATGCTGGCTTCTCCAGCGCCTTGCACGTGGTCGCCAAGGACGGCATACCCACCAGCGTCACCTTCAACGGCGCGCCGATCGATCCGCTGCACGCCTACACCGTCGCAATCAACAGCTACATGTACCAGCACCCGCCGACTGGCTGGACATGGTCGGATGCAAGTCCGCTGACCTCGACAGTGCTTTGCCGCGACGGCATCGTGGAATACGCGCAGCAATTCACCGCGTCCAATCCCTACCATGTGGGCGGGCCGCGCTACGAGCTGAACGGGGAATTCTCGGGCGAGTACCGCGCCGTCGTCACCGTGATGAACGACAACGACACGCGGCCTTCCTATGAGGACGCCTTCATCCGTTTCCTGACCGCCACGCCCGAAACCCTGCAACGGCGAGGCAGCCCGCAGGTTCCCGTCGATCTGGTCAACGCGGACGGCACCGTGAATTCAGCCCACCGGCTGTCCGAGCAAGAGCTCTACCGCAGCTACCTCGGTTTCAAGCAGGGCGTGCTGGTGCCGGGCGACATCGTCGAGGTGCGCGGCAAGGGTAGCTTCTACGGCGGCAATCCCGAATTCGTGGACCAGGAAGGCATCTATGGCGACGGTGTCGAGTTCAACATCGTTGGACACGACACCGCACTGGCCAAGCCCGTGTTCATGGAGTCCATCGAGAGCTTCTGGACCGATGACTACAAGAACCACTACGTGGAATTCCTGGCGAAGAAGGTGAGCGACACCACGGTGACTGACCAGTACCAGTCGACCATCAAGCTGTGGGACGCGACGGCCTACGCCGCGAAGACCATTCCCGGCAATGTGGGCGACCTGCTCACGATCTCGGGCGTCCCGACCATGGAGAGCTACTCGCCGCGCTTCCGCTGCGCCACGGTCGACCTGGCGTCCAATCACGGAATCACCGACTTCCCCGCCATGGTCGACGTGACCTCGCAGGCGGGTCCAGTCACGGTGGACAACCCGGCGCCTTCCATCACGCTCACCGCCGGGGCTGGTCCGAGTTCGTCGGTGCGCTACCTGGCGCCCGTCGCGGACGCCCAGGTCGCCAGCGGGCATGCGACAAGCAACTACGGAACCAGCACCAACATCTACCTTCAGAGTTCCTCGGCCAGCTACGCCAACGAGCGCGACTGGCTGAAGTTCGACCTGTCCGTGTTGCCAAGCGGAAGCACCATCGTCGGCGCGGCCTTGCAGATGTACTGCTGGAAGGCGAGTGGCCCGGCCATGGACGCCGAGATCCACGGTGGAACAGACGACACCTGGATCGAATCCGGCACAGGCGGAATCACTTGGGCCACCCAGCCGACCTACGGTTCGATTCTCGATACGCAGACGCTCGCGGCCGGCGCCGCCAACCTCTGGTACTCGTGGGATGTCGGCGCGTTCGTGCAGAGCAAGTGGGCGGGCAACAAGCTCGTCTCGCTCCTGGTCAAGCCCGTCAGCGAGAGTTCGGGCGCCTCGTCGGCACCAAGCTATGGCTTCGACGCGAAGGAATACGGCAGCGGCGTGTCGGCCTTGGCCGTGACCCTCGCGAGCACCTCGCCCACCGTCGCGCAGACCGAGTTCTTTTACCGCTTCTCGACCGACAACTCGACCTGGGGAGCCTGGACTTCGGCTGGCGTGGGCACGGGCTCCAACAATGCCCTGCCCTTCACCTTCTCGGACGGCAGCGGCTACTACGAGTTCTACAGCCGCGCCACCGACGGTACTGGAACGGTCGAGGCAGCCCCGCCGGTCGCCCAGGCCTCCGTGCACCACGGTGCCGCGCCCGAGTACACTACCGCCGCGATTGTGGCCTTGGGCAATCTGGCGCAGGCCTATGACAACACGCCCAGAAACGCTGGCGTGACCACCGTGCCGCCCGCGCTGGCCTATGGGGTGACCTACGATGGCGGCGCCGCCGTCCCGGTGACTCCGGGTAGCTACGCCGTCGCTGTCACGGTCACGCAACCGGGATACACAGGCAATGCCAATGGCACCTTGGTGGTTTCCCAGGGCAGCCAGACCATCGACTTCGGCCCGCCTGCCCCGGTGGCGGTCGGAGCCCCGTCCTTCGCTCTTGCTGCCACGGCCAGTTCCGGACTGCAGGTTGCTTTCGCCAGCAGCGATCCGGCAGTCGCGACGGTGTCGGGATCGACCGTGACGGTTGTGGGTGCTGGCACGACGACCATCACAGCCACCCAGGCGGGCAACAGCAATTACCTCGCGGCGGCTCCGGTCAACCGCGAGTTGGTCGTCAGCCCGGCCGTCGCGGTCCCCGCAGTGCCTACCTGGGCCTTGCTGGGCATGGCGATCTTGTTGCTGGCCGCAGGAGCCACGCGCCTTTCGAGGCGGCGCGTCGACTAGCTCGCCAAGGGCACTTGTAGTTCGCGGGCGATGGCATGCACGGCATCGCCAACCGTGACCAGGGCTCCGGGGTCAGTCTCTTCCAAGGTTGTGCCAAAGGTCTCTTCGATTTCATACATCAACTCCGCAACTGCCAGCGAATCGATGCCCAGGTCGTCGCGCAAGCGGGTTTCCCACTGAACATGCTCAGCCGGAATGCGGCTGCCAATCTTCTCGGCGATGATGGTGGCAAGCTTTGCGCGGATTTCTTCTGGTGTCATTGCAACATCTCCTCGGGTTGACGGACCACAAGCACGGCGTTCTCCCCGCCGAATGCAAACGAGTTCTTGATGGCTACGCGCACGTCGCACGGACGGGCGCAGTTGGGCACATAGTCGAGGTCGCAGGCCGGATCTGGTGTCTGGTAATTGATGGTGGGCGGAATGATCCCGTCGCGCAGAGTAAGCAGCGTGCTGATAAGCTCCAACGCGCCGGAAGCGCCCATGGTGTGTCCGAGCATGGACTTGTTGGCGCTGACCGCGACGTGCTCGGCGTGTGTTCCGAGGGCCATGTGCAGGGCGCGCGTTTCGGCTTCGTCGTTGAGCTTGGTCGAGGTGCCGTGCGCGTTGACATAGTCCACTTCTTCGGCCGCAAGTCCGGCCGAATGCAGGGCGCGCTCGATGGCTTGGGCCTGTCCGGCAGGATCCGGCGCGGTCAGATGGCTGGCGTCGCCGGTGGCGCCATAGCCCGCGATTTCGCCGTAGCAGCGGGCGCCACGCTGCCGCGCGTGCTCGGCGTCTTCGAGAATCAACATGGCGGCCGCCTCCGAAATCACCAGGCCGTCGCGGGCCGAGTCGAAGGGACGGCAGGCGCGCGTGGGGTCTGGGTTGCGGGAAAGCACGCGCAAGTTGGACCAGCCACCAAGAACGCTGCCACAAATGGGCGCGTCGGCGCCGCCAGCTAGGACGACGGTGTCTTCGCCGTACCGGATTCGGCGGAAGGCTTCGCCCAGCGCCACCGCGCCCGAGGCGCAAGCGGCAGCGACTGTGAAATGGCTGCCGCCGAGCTTGTACTGGATCGACAGGTTGCTGGACAGCGAGTTGAACATATTACGAGGGACCGCCAGCGGGTGCATTTTGCGCCAACCGCGCGTGAAATAGGAATCGTAGACATCCTGCAGCCCCTGCGAAGCCCCGAAAGCCGAGCCAACCACGACGGAGATTGGACGCTTGTCATCGGCCAGTGCGCCGAGGCCCGAAGACTCCAAGGCCAGGCCACCCGCCAGGAGGCCGATGTTGGTACACAGATCGTTGCGGCCAATAAGCTGCTCGGGCAAGAACGGTGTCGGCCCTACCGGGAGAACCTGACCACCGATGTGAACCGGAAAGTCCGAGGTGTCCATTCGGCTGATGGCCGAGACGCAGGATCGTCCAGTGCGCAAGGCGTGCCAAAAGGTTTCGAGATCTCTGCCGAAGGGCGTAACGATACCGATGCCAGTGACCACCACCCTGCGTTCGGGCTGGGATCTGCGCAGCGAAGGAACAATACTGCCATGGCTACTGTGTGGAACGGGCCTGGAATCCATGCTTGCCATGCGGGCATGGTACGGCAGCCAAGCCGGACATGGAGTCACAGCTGGGTAACGGTCTTGAGAACGGTAGGTGGCGTTTCAGCGGCGGGATTGTGACTGGACCCGATGCTCGTTACCAACTCGCTTCACAGTAGCCGTAGCTGCACGTCGAGGTCTGTGACGGGCAGTCGCTGGTGCGCGCGCACGGCGTGCAGGATGTCGAGCCGTTGGCCATCTTCTCGTAGTAGCAACCGCAGGCGGAGGGAGGCGAAGTGGGCGTCATGGGGCCGAGTTCGCGGTCGCGCTTCACCCGCATGGCACAAGGAGAAACCACGTGGTGCTGGGCTTCGAAGGCGACGAGGTCCAAATCAGCGGGCGCGGTCTTGGTTCCCGCCAGATAGCCGATGACCTCGGCGGCGGCGCGCTTGACCGCAATACCGTTGCTGTCAATTCGGGTCAGGAAGTGCATGGGCCCCCAGATGGCGTAGTGACCATCGCGCACGTTTTGCTTCTCGTTTGAGTTGACATCCCGATCTGGGTAATAGCCGCAGAGCTGTGCGGTGTGCTGGTACGCGAGGATATTGAGCAACGCCCGATTGTCCTGGGCCACATCCGCGGCGAGAATGCCCAGCGTTTTCTCGACCGGCGTTGCGGCCACAAGTTTGTTCTGCAGGTCGCTACTGCCAGTGGTGGCGGTGCCTTTCCACTTCGCAGCGGGAACGCCGATGGCCGAAGCGATCATTTGCTGGGTGCCCGAAAGTGCGTCGCGTTTGAAAATGGCGGTTTCGTCATCCCAAGGGGCCACGCCAGAATTGTTGCCGAAGCCGTAAATGTTGTAAGCCGCCTCGGCGCTGATGGAGAGCTCGGGAGAGCCTTTGCGGGTCACGAAGGTCATGGCCTGCACGGGCCCTAGGAAATCCGACACATTGGTGGGCAACCCGCCCGGCAGACTGAAGCATGTGGACGCGAATACATCCGATACGCCGATGTCTGCCACCACGGGGGCATCTGCGGACACGTCGCACTTCACCTCGGTGCCACTGCTGTCCCAGGTGGAAAAGGCCGCTGTGCCTTGCAGCAAGGTCGCGCTGAGAATGGCGTCCACACCCGAGCAGGAGCCTTGCCCCTGATAGACGATGGTGATGGGCGGGGATAGGCTGCCCAAATAGCGGGCCAATTGTACGAGGATCGTCTTGGAGGCAGTGGATCCGGTCACGAAGACCGGCGTGGGAAGGGCAGCGCAATCGGCGGCTGCTGCCGGACGGGTACCGAACCAGCCAATGCCGAGGGTTACCAGGGTGCATAGAAGCATTCGCGGCTTGTGCATGCGTTCACTGTGGAAGAGGCCTGAGTCCGCCGTCATCGCCGAGGAGGGTCAGGCGTTTGTTGTCGAAGGGCACGCAGACCGTGTCGGTACAGTGGGAAAGAATTTGGGATTCGTTGCTTGGGGTGCACGAGAAGCAGCCGCCCGGTCCTGTGCAGATTTCTACGGCGTCGGCTGCCAAGTCCGCGTCGGCAATACTTGTGCTGGCGTCACTGACGCCGGCGTCGCGAGGTGCGACGCACACGCGATTGGTTACATTGCAGACGGCCCCAGCGAAGCGTTGACAGTCTTGGTCGCTCTGGCATTGAGTGGTGCTCGTGTCGAGCATGAACGAACATGCCCCTGTCAGAAGCACCAGGCCGAACACCACGAGGGCCAAGGCGAGTCTCTCTCGTGTCGCGTGTTGCGGCTGTTTCATGGCTCTTGCCTGTCCACTAAAAGGTCTGCCGCAAGGTGAGCCCGCGAGGAGACAGCGACACACTCTTGTCGTGCGACCCACGAAAGGTGAGGGTGAGTGAAATGGCAGCAAACGCGACGGTCCCGGCCATAAGGCCATCGGTCACCCACCCGGCTGTGCGCACTTTGCCTTGTTGGTTTGCAAGCGCTTCTTGTGTCACCGGGTATGAGTCGCGCTGATCCCGTAGATTCTGTTCCCAGCGGTAGGCTAAAAGCCCGCTCGCCACCGCGCCCGCCGCGCACAGACCTGTCGCGGTCCACGCCAGCCACGCTCCGGCTCCCATTCCATCCGACCTTCGGGCACGAGCCGCGGGCGACGTCTTTAGTTCGACCTGGCTCGTAGGCGAGGCAAGTGCGACAGACAAAGGTCGCTTCGTTCGCCCGACTGGCGACTGTTTGAACTCGACTTGCACCCGTTCCCCACTTGGCACATCCACGAATTTCGGGTCGGACACGCCCTCCTTGGTTCGTATCGTCACACGCCTCCGCCCCACGTTGACCGTGAGCGGAGCAGCCAAGGGTGCCCATCCCGCTGACTCATCGTCTACCAGAACCTCGGCATCCCTCGTCGCAACCGTGACTTCGATTTGCCCGACCCGTTGGCGAAACTTGGTCATCTCCTCCTCGACGGTACGAACGCGCTCATCGGGAATGCGCCCGGCACCATCCCTCAGATAGCGACCGAAGAACTCCAAAGCAGCAGCATAGTCGTGCTTTTCAGCGGCCACCTGCCCCAGGTTGAAGAGGATACGGTAGCTTTTGGCCAGCTCGTAGGCGCGGCGGAATTCCACCATGGCTCCATCGAGATCCCTTTCGTCGAAAAGCTCCAGGCCGCGCTGAAAGCATGCGCGCGCCTTGTCCGACGCATCGGTGGGATTAGGCGCGGGCTCGGCCCTTGCCGTACTACTTGCAAGAATCGAAAGAAGTACGAGGCACCGGACAAGCTGTGTGCAGGTCGCGTTCACCGCTTGTAGGGATCCTCTCGGTCCATCACTCGCCTGGGGGCACGGCGAACCGTCTTGAGGTCGACATCGAAGAGGTCTTGCTCGATTGCTCGGCTGGGAGCGCGGCGAACCGGTTTGGCGTCGACGTCGAAAAAGTCTCGTTCGGTCAAGTGTGCGCCATGCATGGACGGAGGTGCCGGTGTGCCTTTTTGCGGGGGCCTTGGGTGCTTCGGAGTGCGTGCATCAAGGATGATGGGTTCTTGAACTGTGTATTGCTGAGGTTGCGGCGCCGCGCGCGCTGGCGTTTCGGGAAGGGCCGGCCCTGCCCTAGGCGTGGGCAGCACGCTTGGTGCGGCAACGATGGGGGCGGTTGCAGATGCTGGCTGAGGCGGGCGCGCAGATCCCGCACGCCGAGACAGATAATCCCTAAGGGCAACCCCAAGGAGCAGAAGCACCAGAAATGATGCTACGCCAAGTCCGGCGACGAGGAGGCTGTTCGTTCTCGTCGGCGTGAGCCGCGGTACCTTGTTTACGCCTGTGACCTCCTTCCCGGCCGTTGCGATGGCCGAGTTCGCGGAACGATCGAACACCGCCTCCATCTTTCCGGACGATCGCGAGATCGTGGGGTATTCGCCCGTGCCCTGGCGTCCGGTGGGTTCGGGCGTGGCGTCTTCCCTTGGAAACAGACCCTCGCCTTGCAGCCTTTGCTGAATCATGGCGCGCGTGACGGCGCGCGAACTGCCAAAGAGCCGACCCATGAGATCGCCGAGCAAGCGCGACTCACCGGAGCCGAGCCGGTCATCAGCTCACCCAGGTCGGAAAGAAACTGCGAGGCATCCGCATAGCGATCGTCTGGCTGGGGAGCAAGGGCACGTGAGCAAATAGCGGCCAGGCCAGGAGGGAAGCCGCGGTTTCTCGGCAGTAGGGGCATGGGCTCGCGCATGAGAAGGTGTTGGGTGATATCGGCTTCGTTCATCCCCTGCCAAAGACGCTTGCCAACCGCCAACTCCCACAACATGACTCCGACGGAGAAGAGATCCGCACGGCGGTCCACGGCTAGGCCGGCCACCTGCTCGGGAGCCATGTAGGCGATCCTTCCTTTCACATCGCGGGAAGGCTGGGATGCGCGCGTGCCGACGGACTGGGCGATGCCGAAGTCGACCACCTTCACCACACCTTCATAGGTAATGAAGACGTTTTGCGGACTCACGTCGCGGTGGACGATGCCGAGTGGGCGCCCCGAGAGATCCCGCAGCTCGTGGATGTATTCCAGGCCCGCCAGGTATCCGGCCGGTAGTGGGCATCTGTCGTCGCAGGTGAGTTTGGAGGACAGTGGC